>OIGD01003538.1_pt1 | contig 10351 bp, 9 predicted proteins | sample 1582211 | NCBI WGS metagenome assembly OIGD01 (sample SAMN04414078, study PRJEB24778) | human gut metagenome | material: faecal | host: Homo sapiens
GCATCAGCTTTGGCTTTAGCTTCAGCATCAGCTTTGGCTTTAGCTTCAGCATCAGCTTTGGCTTTAGCTTCAGCATCAGCTTTGGCTTTAGCATCGGCATCAGCTTTGGCTTTAGCTTCAGCATCAGCTTTGGCTTTAGCATCGGCATCTTCGTCTTTTTTAGCTTCTTCGGCTGGTTCATCTTTTGACAACAATTCATCTATCTTGTCATATAAACCGTCAACTGAACTATCGGCTAAAATTAAATTCTTTTCTCCTGAATAATCTTTTAGGACTTCCTTTGCAGCGTCTTCTACTTTGTCTGCCCCTGAAACTATGATATATTTTATTTTATCTGCAATTGTTTTATCAAGTTTTTCTTTCAATTTAGTTTGGTTTTCTGATGTTGCAACTAATACTATATTGTTATAACTACCTGATTTATCAGCTGATTCAATTGTTTTTGCAACACCATTCCAAGTTGCACCTGTCCATCCTTTATCTGTTTTGGCGATGGTTGCCATTGTTTTTGCAGCATCTCCTTCGCCTTTTTTCACTACTTTAAATTGTTTAAGTGTTTTTTCTCCGTTATTCCACCAACCAACTATACGTCCTGTTGCGAATAAACCGGTTGCTAAAACAATTGTTCCTAGAATAGCACCGCCAATGGTCCACATTTTTTTCTTTTTTTGATCTTCTTGGCTGCTTAATACAAGTTCATCGCCAATTTCGTCACTTCCAAAATATTGACGGCTATAACCTTGGGCTTGTTGAGGGCTGCTAACGCTTTGAGTTGCTGGTAAATTTGCTATTGGATTCATGTTGTATTTCCTTCTTTTTTTATTCACACATGTATATAAAAAATCAAATATGAATTTTGTTGCCACTTTTTGTTGAAAAATTTACAAAAGTTAACATTTGATTTGAAAAAAATGTTTAAGTTATAATTTTTTTATATGAATTATAATGATTTAGTTAAAAATTTAATTATAGTATATTCAGATGATATCAAAAATTCCAGGCAAAATGCCCTGTTGCTTAAAAGTGCTTTTAATAGAAATAATATACCATGCGAAATTGTCTCGATTGAAAACCTTACAAATGACGCTACATTTGTTATAGTTATGGGTGGAGATGGTTCAATTTTAAAAACCGCAAGATTTTATTCCCAGCTTGATGCGCCTATTTTAGGGGTAAATCTTGGACGTTTAGGATTTTTATCCCAGATTAATGTTGATAATATTGATTTTTTAATAAGGCAGATTTTAAATAATAATTATGAAATTGAGAACCGTTTAATGATTGAGTGCAAAGAAGCCAATCTTTATGCGTTAAATGACATTGTTATAAAGGGGGATACTATTTCGCGTACTTCATGTTTTTATTTAAAAATAAATGGACAAAAATTATGTCAATACCTTGCTGACGGTCTTATTGTTTCAACCCCCACCGGTTCAACAGCTTATACTCTTTCAGCTGGTGGGCCTATTTGTCATCCTGATTGTGATAATATAATAATTGTGCCCATTTGCCCGCATACTTTAACTTCAAGACCTATTGTAATTCCATCGTCTCATGAAATTGAAATTTCAACATGTAAAAATTGCAATAATATTATTACAATTGCAGATGGCCAGCAGGTTAGAAACATTCCTTCAAGCTTGAAAATAGTGATAAAAAAATCATGTTTTTATGCTAAGCTTATGGTATTAAAAGGTTTAAACAACGATTTTTATTCAATCCTTCGGGATAAGCTATCCTGGGGCGTGTCTCCTAAAATAAACATGGTTGAAGAAGCATGATAAAAAATTTATATATTAAAAATTATATATTGATTGATGAACTTAATTTAGATTTTGCTTCTGGGTTTAATGCTCTTATAGGTGAAACTGGCGCTGGCAAAAGCATTATTATTTCCGCTATTGATATTGCTTTTGGAGGAAAAGTTTCAGGAAAAGACGTAATAAAAAAAAATGAGACATGTACAAATATTGAACTTACTGTGCTTTTAAATGATAGTTTTAATAAAAGTATTTTATTTGATAATGGTATAAATGATTTTAAGGACGAAATTATTATTTCCCGTGAAATAACAAAAACTTCCTCAAGATGTCGTATAAATGGGATTCTTGTTTCACTTGATTTTATTCGTGAGCTTAAAACTGGGTTGCTCGATATTCATTCACAGCATCAAACTTATACATACATGTTGTCAAAGTATCATATTCATTTGCTTGATAATTTTGATAAGAACAATCATCAGGCATTAATTAAAGACTATAAAAAACAATACGCAGAATATATAAGTTTAAATAACACTTTAAAAGAACTTGAAAACTCGACAGTTTTAAATCAAAACCAAATTGATTTTCTTAAATTTCAAATTGATGAAATTCAAAATGCAAACATTTTGTCTGACGACGAAGATGAAAAAATAAAAACAAAACTTTCTGTGCTTGAAAATAGTGAAAAACTTAAAGAATACAGCTATAATGCATATTCAGTTCTGTATGAAGACGAAGATAATATAATTGATAAACTTGGTTTTGTTAAAAATAATATTCAAAAATGTTTATCCTCTGATATTTCTTTTGAGCCGATATATGAATCTCTTGAAAATGCCTATGAAATGTTGCGTGATTCAAGTTCTCAAATAAGAAATTATTGTGAAAATATTTCTTTTGACGAACAAACCTTTAATGAATTGAATGAAAGAATTGATCTTTTAAATAAATTGAAGCGTAAGTATGGACCTACTTTAAAAGATGTTTTAATAAATTTTCAGAAATTTGAAAATGAATACAATAAAATTGAATTTAAAGATGAGGAAATAAAGAAAATAAAAGCTCAAATAGCGTATTTGTTGCCAGAATTGGAAAAAAGCGGCCAAATTTTGACACAATCTCGTCAAAATTTGGCCGGCAGATTATCAAAAATGATGGAAAAAGCTTTATTAAAGCTTGAATTACCAAAAACAAAGTTCCAAATAAAACTTACAAAAACCCCTTATAACGAATTAGGTTGTGATAATGTTGAATTTATGCTTTCAACAAATATAAGCGAAGAAGTCAAACCGCTTTCAAAAGTGGCTTCAGGCGGTGAAGTTTCCCGTGTTATGTTGGGGCTCAAAACTATTTTTGCGCATGCAGACAATGTTGATACCTGTATTTTTGATGAAATTGATACTGGTATTTCAGGCAAAGCCTCGATATCAGTAGGTAATGCCATAAATGTTTTATCGCATACACATCAAGTTATTTGTATCTCACACCAGCCCTTGATTATGGCCAGGGCTGATAATATTTTATATGTTTCTAAGACTCAGAATGATAAGACAAGAATCAGTGTTAAAAGTCTTAATGAAACTGAAAAAATTGAAGCAATTGCAATGCTGGCAGGCGGAAAAGTTAATGATGAAACTTTAAAGTTTGCAAAAGAACTTATATATGAGGCAAAATCAAATGATAAAAATTACTCTGTTGCAAAATAACGCAAAATTATCTGATAAAAAATACAATTTTCAAAATATTCAAAATATGTTATCAAAGAATTTAAATCAACAAACGGATATAATCGTTTTGCCTGAATTATTTGCTGTGGGGTGGGATTGTGAAAGTTTTGAAACTCAGAAAGAATCAGGTTTTGATAATGAAACATGTAAATTTTTAGAACAAATTGCTCGAAAATATAATGCGAATGTTCTTGGCGGCAGTTTTATCAGAGTTTGTGAAGATGGATGTTTGAAAAATACAATGCCTGTTTTCAACAGAAACGGAGATTTGATTGATTATTATGATAAAATGCATTTATACAGTTATCTTGGCGACACAGAAAATAAATACATTAAAAATGGTAAATTCTTAAAAGTTGTTGAATTTGATGTATGCAAAGCTGGTGTTTCAATTTGTTATGACATAAGGTTCCCGGAAGTTTTCAGGAAGCTTGCTTTAAACGAAGCTGATATATTGTTTAATGTTGCAGCTTGGCCTGAATCACGAAAAAACCATTATATTACTTTATCAAAAGCACGTGCTATTGAAAACCAAAGTTATTTTGTTGGTTTAACACAGGTTGGACCTATAAAAAACGGAATTTATAATTTAGGAAACTCACTTTGTGTTGATCCATTAGGAAATGTTTTATTCGAATTAAGTGGAAAAGACGAATGCATAAAAACCTTTGAAATAGATTTAAGAAAACAATATGAGCTTCGAAATAAAGTCAAAACCTTAAACGATATACATAGCTCATATGTTTGTACAAAATAATAGTGAAATATGGTGGAAAAATGGGAATTATTGAAAAAATAAAAGAAAAAAAAGTTATGGCAGTTGTACGTATTGCGGATAAAGACAAATGTATTGATACCGTTTCTGCGTTAATTGAAGGCGGGATTGAAATTGTTGAACTTACACTTGAAAATAGTTGTACATATGATGTAATAAATCATTTTTCGTCGGATAAAAATTTAAATGTTAAAGTTGCAGCAGGCGGGATAATAACAACCCAGCAGGCTTATATAGCCCATAATGCAGGTGCTAGATTGATTGTATCTCCTGTTTTTCAAATGAGTCTTGTTAAATTCTGCAAAGGTATTAAGGTTCCTCATATATCAACAGCAACAACTCCAAATGAAGCATATAACGCCTGGAAAACACATATACCTCTGATAAAAATATATCCAACAGGGCATTTAGGCGGTGTAGAGTATATTCAGGATATTTTACGACCCATGCCTTTTTTAAATATTATTGCAACAGGAGCTATAAAAATAGACGAAATATGTCAATATTTATCAACAGGTGTTACAGGATGTGCAATAGGTCGTGATTTTTATGATAACACGTCCTCATTTAAAGAAATAACAAAACGGGCAGAAAAAGCTGTTTCCTTAATTAAATCAAATGGGTAATTAAAAATAAATCAAATATTTTTTAAAATCTAAAACATGTCTATAATAAAAGTTGAAAATTTAGATTTTAAAATAAATAAAAAATATGTATTAAAAGATGTTTCATTTGATGTAAAAGAAAAGTCGATAACAGGATTGATAGGTCCTGATGCAGGCGGAAAAACTTCACTAATTAGAAATATTGCAGGACTTTTAAAACCATCGTCTGGTAAAATTTTTGTCTTTGACTATGAGGCTTATGAAAATAAACATAAAATACTTTGCAACGTAGGTTATATGCCTCAGACTTTTGGGCTTTATGAGGATTTGACTGTTTATGAGAATTTAAAACTTTTTTGCTCTCTTAAGGGGATTAATCAATCAAAAACATTGGATACTATAAACAATATACTTGAATTTACCAATTTAAGCCAATTTAAAAACCGTTTAAGCGGTAAATTATCAGGAGGCATGAAACAAAAACTCGGACTCGGTTGTGCTATTATGGGCGAGCCTAAATTATTAATACTTGATGAACCGTCTGTTGGTGTTGATCCTTTATCGCGTGTTGAACTTATAAATATGATAAAAAAAATGAAAGATAAGGGAACTGCTATTTTATGGGCTACTTCTTATCTTAATGAAATAGATTATTTTGACGATGTAATTATTTTAAATGAAGGAAAGCTTATTTATAAAGGCGATAAAAATATCTTAACTGAAAAAGTAAAGAACCGTGTATATAATATTGAGTTAAAAACACAGGAAAATATGCGCAATGTTTTTGTTAATTTAATCACTAAAAAAGATGTTTTTAAAGACTTTGTTCCCCAAGGCAGATATATTAAAGTCCTTTTGTATGACAACAATACTGGGTCTGATGTTTATCCAGGATTAAAAAAAACTGAGCCATCATATGAAGACGGCGTTATTGACATGCTTGGTGCAAATGGTTTTAAAGTCCCTAAATTACTTAATGAATTGAAATTACCTAATTATAATATTGAATATCCTATTCAGGCTATAAATCTGCAGAAGAAGTATGGTGATTTTTATGCAGTAAAGGATAATTCTTTTAAAATAAAAAGAGGTGAAATTTTTGGACTGTTAGGACCCAACGGAGCAGGCAAATCAACGACTTTTAAAATGATATGTTCTTTGATTAAGCCAACTGAGGGCAATGTTAAAATCATGGACATTAATGTAACAAAAGATCCTTTCAAAGCAAAAGAGTTTATCGGTTATATGGCTCAAAAGTTTTCTTTATACGGCAATTTAACAGTTTACCAAAATTTAAATTTTTTTGCATCATTATATGGTTTGTCAAATCACAAAAAAAAAGAACAGATTGAAGCTGTTGCAGAAATTTTTAATTTGAATAAATTTTATGATGTCTATGCTTCTGATTTGTCAATTGGATATAAACAAAGGCTTTCACTTGCAAAATCTATACTTCATTTTCCTCCTTGTTTATTTCTTGATGAGCCAACATCAGGCGTTGATCCTATTTCTCGGCGTGAGTTCTGGGATTATATAAATATACTGTCGTTAAAAGGCATTACAGTTATGATAACAACACATTTTATGGATGAAGCTTCATATTGTGATCGTATAAGCTTATTTTATAAAGGTGAATCAATAGCTCTTGGGACTCCTTCTGAAATTATAAACGAATATAGTTCTGATGACACACTTGAAAACGCATTTATAAATCTTATAAATAAATATTAAACTATTATAATGACTTGAGTTATAAAGCATAATAAAAAAAGTATATATAACTATTTATATAAAAGCTTGAAAATGAAAACTATATAATAAGTAAAATCATAAATTATAATTGTAGCAATAGTAACTTAGAAGATAGCGAAAACGAAAACAATAAATTTTTTGATATTACAATAAAACCTACGTTGAATAATAATTCATATATACAATAAATAATATTAATCTTAATTTTATTCATTCAAGCCAATGAGGATGAATATAAATTCAAATATAACTTATATGCAGATATATCAAGCTGCCATTATTTCACAAGATGACTTGTAACTATCACTAACGGCGTTTTCTTGTATTCCATAAGGTAAAAGTGATTGTGTAGGCATATTTAAGTGGACCGTTAATACTGATATTTTGGGAAAAGCGACCGACGGCAAAGGTTATGCCACTCAACGTCAAAACTCTTGCAATGTATCCACAAGACTTGACGATAATAAATGTATTTTTACAATTGAGGCTAAAACTTGTCATTAAGGAGTAGCTTTTTACTGTATTAATATTGGTTTCAAAAATTAGACCCGTGGAATCGTGTTTTAAAATTAATTATTTGGGAGTTATATATTAGTTATTTTGAAAACATTTTTTATATCGTTAATATCTATATCATTAATTATTGACACCATATAATCTTCATTATTTAAAACGAAACGTAATTTATTATGTTCAACTTTTTTGTCAATTTGCATAGTTTTGATAACATCATTAAATTTAAATTTGGGAAGTTTTTTATTAATTAAATTATAATCATTAATTAAACTTAAAGAATCATTTAAATAATCATTTGAAATTAAACCTAAATTATAGCTCAAATTTAAAGCAAACTTCATTCCATAAACAATAGCTTCACCATGGGTAAATATTTTGTAACCGGTTAAATTCTCAACAACATGACCATAAGTATGACCATAATTTAAAATAGCACGAAGTCCAAGTTCTTTTTCATCTTTTATAACGACATCGCGTTTTAGACAACAACATGTTTTGATAATTTCAGTAAGTGTTGTTTTATCTAAGCTGTATATCTTCTGTTTATTTTCTTTTAAAAAATTAAAAAACAGGTTGGTTTTATCGAAAGAATTGATACTGTTTTGGATAAATGCATATTTAATAACTTCCGCAAGTCCTGTTTTTAAATTACGTATATCAAGGCTGTTTAAAGTTGAAATATCAGTAAGAACAAGTTTGGGCTGGTAAAAATTTCCAAGCAGATTTTTACCCCTAGATGTATTTACTGCAACTTTGCCCCCTACTGAAGAATCCACCTGGGCCAGAAGAGTTGTTGGAATTTGGACGAATTTTATTCCACGCATATAAGTCGATGCGCAAAAACCTACCATATCACCAATTACACCGCCACCAAATGCAACAAAGGCATCAGTACGATTTAATTGATATTTTGTTGCTTCTTCAATAATTTTACTATATGTATTTATATTTTTATACTTTTCACCGTCATTAAGTATTAAAACTTTTGAATTTTTTATATTTAAATACTTTTTGTATATTTTGTGGACAGTTTTATTTGTAACAATAAAATACTTATCAGCTTTAACATAAGTTTTTAAATAATATTCTATATCAGAAAGTAAATTGTCACCAATTAAAATAGGGTAATGAATATTTTCTTTACTTATAATTTTTATATTAACTGTTTCGCTCATAATACTTTCCTATAATTTCGTTACAAATTTGACCAATATCTTCATTGTAAGTGTCAATTGTATAATGCGCAAGCTTATATTTAGCTTCGCGAGCTTTAAATTTTTCGTCAATCTGATTTAAAAGTGGTCGATTTGAGTCATTTTTAATACGGTTTTTAACTACTTCAAGAGGTGTATTTAAATAAAAAACAGTTTCGTTATTTAATAAAAGCTCAAAAGTTTTGTCATTTTCAACGATTCCACCACCTGTTGCAATAATTTTTTTTTGTTTTTTTACAAGATTATTTATTAGATTATATTCAAGATTTCTAAAATAAGATTCTCCATAATTGGTAAAAATCCTACTTATTTTCATGTTTTCTCTCTTTTCAATCATTTCATCTGTATCTATAAATTGAAATCCACGGACATTTTGAGCTAAACAATATCCGCACGTTGTTTTACCGCAGCCCATAATGCCTATTAAAACAATATTTTTCATAATTTTATCTGTTCCAGATAAGAATAATAATTGTTATTTAATTCGCAGAAGCTATCGCCTGCAAATTTTTCCAGAAACTGTTGGGCAATTATAATAGCAGCCATATTTTTAGCAACAAGCGCACAACTTTCAACCGCACACACATCTGAACGCTCAAAATGTGCTTCAACAGGATTTTTAGTGTTTATATCAATACTGTTTAAAGGAGTTTTCATTGTGGGTATTGCTTTCATGCAAGCATAAATAATAATATCTTCTCCGTTTGACATACCGCCTTCAATACCACCTGCATTGTTTGTATTTCTTTTTATTCTGTTATTTTCATAATATATTTCATCATGAGTTTTAGAGCCAAATGTATTAGCGACATTATGTCCCAAACCAAATTCAACCGATTTGACTCCGCCAATACTCATAATTGCGTATGCAAGAAGCGCATCAAGTTTTTTGTCCCAGTGAACATGTGAACCAATACCAACCGGAACATTTTTTATGGTAATTTTAAACTTCCCGCCTAGTGTATCGCCTTTTTCCCGTGTATAATTAATGAGTTCTTCAAGTTTTTCTTTATCGTTAAAGTCCACACCTCCTATTTCAAGTGTTTCAGCTTGAAAACCAATGTTAAACGGTTGTAAAATAAGCTGCGCAATTGCACCAACGGCTGTACGTATAGTTGTTTCACGCGCGGATGAACGCTCAAGAATGTTTCGTATGTCATTATGGTTATATTTTAATGCGCCTGGTAAATCTGCATGTCCAGGGCGAACACGGGAAATATATTTATTTTGAATTTTTAATTTAATTTCTTCATTAGCATCTTGAATTTTAGGATTCATTTCGACTTCCCAATTTTTGAAGTCATTATTTACAATTTCAATACAAATAGGAGAGCCCAACGTCAATCCATGACGAATACCTGAATTAATAATAACGGTGTCGTTTTCAATTTTCATACGACCGCCCCGGCCAACGCCTTGTTGCCTTTGTTTAAGTTCATTGTTTATAAAATCTTCATCTATTTCAAAATTGGATGGTACACCATCAATTATGGCATTTAAGCATTTTCCGTGTGATTCACCTGATGTTAAAAATCTAAATTTCATATTTTTTTGTTAATCCTAATGTTCTTTTGGTTGGTTTTTAAAAACATAATTCCTAAGTATATAGGTATAGACCCAATAATAATGGCAAATATCATATTTAGAATATCATAGTTTCATGTATCAATCCTTTCTTCCATACAAAAAAAATTTAATTTTTTAGTGGTACTTACAAGATTTGTAATAAAAAGTCCAATATAAAATAATCCTAACACAAGAAGAGCGAATTTAATAAATGTATTGGGTAAAAATAATAACCCAATTGTACCACTTAATGTGACAATAACGAAAGTTGAAAGCAACTGTATTAATGCTGTAAGGTTATTAACTTTAAGTTTAACTAAATCATCTTGCATAAATTAGATTATATCATCAATAATGCACAAAAACAAACTTTATCTCCCCAAAAAGGGACATTGAGTATCTTGGACAAAAAGGGAACAGCTAGGACAGGAGT
>OIGD01003539.1_pt1 | contig 10342 bp, 8 predicted proteins | sample 1582211 | NCBI WGS metagenome assembly OIGD01 (sample SAMN04414078, study PRJEB24778) | human gut metagenome | material: faecal | host: Homo sapiens
ATCCGTATGAACTACGACTCCATCGCCTACGCGCAGGAGATGGTACGGGCCATGAACGGCATCCGGTTCCCCGAGCTGTACCGCGACACCGATACGCTCGGCTGGGAAAAACGGTTTGCCGACACGCTGGAACAGCTCTGCGGGCTGCAGCCCGATCACGTTTCCGCGTATGCCCTGACGGTTGAGGACGGGACCCCGTTCGGCAGGCGGGGCGCGGCGGCGCTGGACCTTCCGGGCGAGGACAGCGTGCGGGAGATGTACCTTCTGATGGTGCGGTTTCTGCGGGAGCACGGTCTGGCGCAATACGAGATCAGCAATTTTGCGCGTCCGGGGTATGAATCGCGGCATAACCTGAAATACTGGACGATGGGAGAGTACCTCGGCTTCGGTCCGGCTGCGTACTCCGATTTCGGCGGGGAACGGTTCGGAAACAGCCGGGATTTGGATGCTTATCTTGCGGGGCAGGATATCCTGTCCGAGCGGGAGACACCGACCCCGCTGACACGCGAGAGCGAGCGCGTGATGTTGGGGCTGCGGCTCTGCCGGGGGATGGACGCGGCAGAACTGGGACCGGCGCGGTGCCGGTTTCTGGCGCGCTACATCCCGGCGGGACTTGTGCGGCAGGCGGGAACGCGCTACAGTCTGACACCGGAGGGGATGCTGGTCAGCAATGCCATTCTTTCAGAACTGGTCGATTTTTCGGAGGATTCTTCGGTAAAATGATGGAAAGCCCTTGACAAAACGGGGATTTTCGTGTATAATAAAGCCATATGAACCAAGATTGAGGTGCGACATGGAAGAAAACAAGAACGAAATCGGCGAAAACGACGGCGAGCGCGAATTTTTCACGCTGACCGACGAAGAGGGAAACGAGGTCGAGTTTGAGCTGATCGACACGGCAGAGTATCAGGGTGTGACCTACTACGCAATGATTCCGGCAGATGCCGAGGGCGAGAACGATGACGGGTTCCAGGAATACGTCATTCTCAAAATGGAGAAGGACGAGGACGGCGAGGATATGCTCGTCACGCTGGAGGACGACGAGGAATTTGACAACGTGGCAGACATTTTTGACGACCGCTTCTCGGAAGAGGTCGACTACGACGCAGACGAAAAGAAATAAGGCGGGAGCTTTCCTGCTTAGTGCGTGATAACCGGTGATAAAAACCCACAGAAAATGAAAGGAGTCTGACTCTGCGGTGGTTTGCAGACCTCCTTACGGCAACCCGATTGACTTGTCTCGGCTGCCGTGAGACGCTGGGAGCAGTAAAGCTGCGGGGATGAGGACACCGCCCTGGCAAAACAGGGTTTTCCTTTCCCGGTTACACGGCTCGGTGGGGCTTTTCGGAACGGTCTCCTTTACGGGGCCGTTCTTTTTGCAGCCGGTTTGCGAAATTCACAAAAGATTTTCGTTTGTGATGGCAAAAAACAGGAAAAAAACAGCCGCGCGGGGGTTGAAAAATCGGCGGTTGTGTGTTATAATGTAAAAAAAAGACAGAACTGTCTGGAGGGAAAAACGATGATGGGAATTGCAAAGTTCGGTTTGTTTGCCGCAGGCGTGCTGTTCGGCACGGCGGGCGTGAAGGTTCTGACCAGTAAGGACGCGAAGAAGGTCTACGCGCACACAACGGCTGCCGCGATTCGCGCCAAGGACAGCGTGATGACCACCGTGACGACCGTCAGAGAGGGCGCAGGCGATATTCTTGCGGAAGCAAAGGAAATCAACGCAAAGCGCGCACAGGCGGATGCGGAGCAGGTCATTGCGGATACCGCAGCTGCACCGGAAGAAGCGGCAGAGACCGCAGAAACTGCCAAGGCTGAAAAGTCTGCGGCTGCCGGCGAAACGGCGGAAAACTGACAGAAAAGCGCTGCTCCGGTCCCCGGAGCGGCGCTTTTTGGAGGAGATACGAATATGAAATGTAAGATCTTGCATGAGACGCGCGGGCGGATGCGGGTGCATCTATGCTGCCGTCCGCTGTCGCTGGCAGACGCCGACGTGCTGGAATACTGGCTGCGTGCGGCTGACGGGGTGGAGACCGTGAAGGTCTACGACCGGACCGGCGATGCGGTTGTGGTTTATCACGGCGACCGCGCGGGGGTTGTGTCGCGGTTTGCGTCCTTTTCCTTTGCGCGCGGCGAAGCGGCGGGGCTGGTGCCCTCGCACACAACGCGGGCGCTCAACCGCGAATTTGAGGACCGGCTGGCAACAACGGTTCTCTTGCGTGGCGTGCGGCGGTTCCTGTTCCCCGCACCGCTGCGGATTGCGCTGACGGTCTGGAGTGCGCTGAAGTACCTGCGCGCCGGGCTGGCATCGCTTGGCAAGCGAAAACTGTCGGTTGAGGTGCTGGATGCCACCGCCATTGCGGTATCGCTGGCGCGGGGCGACTTCTCCACTGCCGGGTCGGTGATGTTCATGCTGCGGCTGGGCGAACTGCTGGAGGACTGGACGCACAAGAAATCGGTTGCCGACCTTGCAGGGGCGATGTCGCTCGGGGTTGACAGGGTTTGGCTGGTGACCGACCATGGCGAAGAGCTGGTGCCGGCCTCGCAGGTCCGGGTCGGTGACCTGGTGGTGGTCCGCACGGGCAACATGATTCCGCTGGACGGCACGGTTGCGGACGGCGAGGCAACGGTCAACCAGGCAAGCATGACCGGCGAGTCGATGCCGGTTCCGAAGCACCCCGGCAGCTATGTATACGCCGGGACGGTTGTGGAGGAAGGCGAATGCGCGGTACGGGTCACGCAGGTGATGGGCGAAGGACGCTACGACCGCGTGGTGCGCATGATTGAGGAATCCGAAAAGCTGAAATCCACCGCCGAGGACAAGGCGGCGCGGCTGGCGGACCGGCTGGTGCCCTACACCTTCCTGGGCACGGGGCTGACCTGGCTGCTGACGCGGAACGTGACCAAGATGCTTTCGGTGCTGATGGTCGATTTCTCCTGCGCGCTGAAGCTCTCGATGCCGATTGCGGTGCTTTCCGCGATGCGCGAGGGGCACACCTACAATCTGTCAGTCAAGGGCGGGCGGTTCCTTGAAGCTGTCGCGAAGGCTGACACGGTTGTCTTTGACAAGACCGGCACGCTGACCTATGCGTCCCCGCGCGTGGCGCAGGTTGTGACCTTTGGCGGCAGGAACGAAAATGAGATGCTGCGGCTTGCCGCCTGCCTGGAGGAGCACTACCCGCATTCGATGGCGAACGCGGTGGTGAACGAGGCAAAGGCGCGCGGGCTGGACCATGAGGAGTACCATTCGCGCGTGGAGTATGTGGTGGCGCACGGCATTTCGAGCAGTGTCAACGGCGAAAAGGTGATTATCGGCAGCGCGCATTTTGCGTTTGAGGACGAGGGCTGCGCGATTCCTGCGGGTGAAGAGGAGAAGTTTGCGTCCCTGCCTGCAGAGTATTCGCAGCTGTACCTCTGCATTTCCGGTGAGCTGGCGGCGGTGATTTGCGTTTCCGATCCGCTTCGCGCGGAGGCGGCAGAGGTGATTCGTGCACTGCACGCCTGCGGGATTACGCGCACGGTGATGATGACGGGGGATAACCGGGCAACGGCTGCTGCGGTTGCAAAGCAGGTTGGCGTTGACGATTTCCGCGCCGAGGTTCTGCCGCAGGACAAGGCAGACTACATCCGTCAGGCGCGCGCAGAGGGGCATACGGTCATTATGATCGGTGACGGGGTGAACGATTCGCCCGCGCTGTCCGAAGCGGATGTTGGCATTGCAATCAACACCGGCGCTGCGATTGCGCGCGAGATTGCCGACATTACGGTTTCGTCCGAAAGTCTGTGGGAACTTGTGACGCTGCGCCGCCTGTCCGCTGCTCTGATGGCGCGGATTGACCGGAATTACCGCACGATTGTCGGGTTCAATCTCGGTTTGATTCTGCTCGGTGTTGCCGGAATTCTTCCCCCCACGACTTCCGCTTTCCTGCACAACGCCTCCACGCTTGCAATCAGTCTGAAGAGCATGACCAATCTGCTGGAGCGGGGGTGAGGGAAGACCGAAGACCTCGGGGCGCCGCCCCGAACCCCGCTTAGGGGGCTTCTTTCGGTGAGAAGCAACGCTGCGCTACTGACTGGTTGCTGCGCAACCAGTCACCCCTAAGAACCCCAAGAACTTCACCGCAAAGGGCAACCGAGTAGGTGGTGCGGATTTTGTACGTGCCGCTACCGGTTGCCCTTTGCGGTGAAGTTCCGGGCTCCATAGGAGCCCGCTCGGAAGGAAGGCTCCTAACGGGATTTGGGTAGTGCCTCGGGGTCCCGCCATTGCTTCGCTCGGCGGGGAGTGGATGGTGTTTAGGATGGGAGAATGCGGCTTGTTCGTCTTGTAGGGAACGACCCATGTGTCGTTCCGCTTTTTCTTTCTAGCCAAGACGGATGTGAATTGTATATCCCACGCACCGAATAACCTTCTGTGTCATCCTGAGCGGAGCGGCGCGGGAGGGGAAGGGGCGAACAGGACCAGCCCCAAACCGCCCAAACAGCGAATTTTTGCCCTCCGGGCAAAAACAGCGTTCTGCCAACCCATGCCGTGCGATAGCCGCACTCTCTCCAAAATTTCAACCTCCCCAGCCACCCAAAAACTTTCCTGAGCCGGGGCTTTTTCCCCCTAAATCGCAACGCACTTTCCCAAAAATCCAGCCCCACAAACCGCATCGCGCACTCTGAAAAAGCCCCGGCTCAGGAAAGTTCGGGGAGGATAGGAGAGGTTTGGAGAGGGAAGGGACCCCCTACGAAAGGGGGTCCCTTCCCTCTCCAAGGTCTTCCCCTATATCCTCTCCCTCTTCCTCGAAACCTGGCGAAATTCGGAGGGGGAGAGGGAGAGACGGGAGCGGAAGACCGAGCGAAAGAACTTGATGTCGCGGTAACCGCAGGAGAGCGCGATTTCTTCAATGCTCTCATCGGTTGAGGAAAGCAGCTGGCAGGCGGCAGCAATGCGGAGATTCTGAAGGTAGCGGCTGAACGGGACCCCAATTTTTTGCGAGAAAAGGGAGGACAGATAGGACTGCGTGTAGCCCATCGCAGAAGCGAGAGACCGAAGCGTGACCGGCTCGCGGTAGTGCTGCCCTAAGTAATCGAGAATCGGACAAAGAATCCGGTCGTCGCAATCGAGACTGTCGGAACGCTTGTAAATTTTGCGCAGGGACAGAATCAGAAGCTCGGTCAGATACGCGCGGAGCAGCTCACTCCGCTTGGGCAGCTGCGAGCGGTATTCCAAACGCATCCGCTCCACAAGCCCGCAGACCTCGCCGGTGTCGTCGTGAAAAATCACGCTGGTCGGGGACGCAAGCAGATTGAAATAATTGCAGCCAATGCCGGAGAACGCAGCCAGATCCTGAAAGCCCCGGCAGCCTTTGAGAGAGGGGTCGAGAAATTCCGGCTTGAATAAAATGTTGATAATGGAAAAAGCGTTGTCACCGTCCGGAGAATACTTGTGGACCTCGCCGTAATTGATCATAAAGAAATCGCCGGCGCTGACCCGGACCGAGCGGCTGTTGAAATACTGCATCGCGCTGCCGGAAAGCACATAAACAAATTCCAGAAAGTCGTGGCGGTGATAGGACGTGTTGTTGTCATCCGACAGCCGGACCGAAATCGGTTCGCTGGAGTGAATGCTTTTGTCCGCAGAGGAGGGGGTGTGCAAATCGGTCACCTTCTTTCCTGATTATTGTACCACATCCGGGCGGCAAAATCAAGCATGCGGGTAAAATTTGTGTAAAGTCCGGAAAAACCTTTGACAAACGGCGCGCAACGTGTTATAATAGGGTAGACGAAAGAGAATAGGGGAGTGCGTATGAGAAATATCGATTTCAACAGCAAAAAAGGGTTCATTTGCGATATGGACGGAGTCATCTACCACGGCAACATCATCCTGCCGGGCGTGACCGAGTTTATCAACTGGCTGAACGAGGAGCAAAAGGAATATCTGTTCCTGACCAATAACAGCGGCTATACCCCGCGCGAGCTGCGCCAGAAGCTGGGCAGAATGGGGCTGGACGTGCCGGAACAGCATTTCTATACCAGCGCACTCGCAACGGCGGCGTTCCTCAAGGAGCAGTCGCCCGGATGCTCGGTCTATGCCATCGGTGAGGCAGGGCTGCTCAACGCGCTCTATGAAGCGGGATGTACCATGAACGATGTCAACCCGGATTACGTTGTCGTTGGCGAGGGACGGACCTACTCGCTGGATACGCTGACCAAGGCAACCAACCTCGTGCTGGGCGGCGCAAAGCTGATCGGCGCAAACTCCGACGTGTCGGGACCGATCGAAATCGGCATCGCCCCCGCCTGCCGGGCGCTGGTGGCACCCATCGAAATGGCAACCGGCGTGCAGGCGTACTTCTGCGGCAAGCCCAACCCGCTGATGATGCGGACCGGTCTGCGGCTGCTCAACTGCCATTCCGCAGATGCCGTGATGATCGGCGACCGGATGGACACCGATGTGATTTCGGGCCTGGAGACCGGTATGTCAACCGTCCTGGTCCTCTCCGGCGTGTCGACGCGCGATACGCTACGGACCTATGCCTACCGTCCGACCGAGGTGCTGGAGGGCGTTGGCGAAATCGTCCGGCTGGCAAGAGAGAGCGGAAAGAACTGAATAAAAAAGCGGAATGCCGCCCTTCGGGGCGGCATTTTTTTGTGATTGCATTACCGGATAGCGGTTGGAAGTGAGGCGCGCATCCGGCGGCGGTAGGCGGCAGGGGAGCAGCCCTCTTTGGCGGTAAAGGCTTTGGAGAATGCGGCGGCATCGTTGAACCCGATTTGCGAGGAAATCTGCGCAATCGGGTCGGCAGAGAAGAGCAGCCGCTTTTTGGCGTAGTTCAGGCGCGCGCTCTGAATGTAGCCGCCCAGGGTCATGCTGGTCTCGGATTTGAAAATGCGGCTGAGATGGAATTTGGAAATGTGCATGGCACCGGCAAGCGCGTCCAGCGAAAGATCGGACAGGAGATTTTCGTTGATGTAGGCAATGGTGCGCGCCGAGGTGCTGCTGTCCGGAATGAAATGCTCCGGCTTGCGCGAAAGGCAATCCTCCAGGAGGGACAGAACCTCCGAGGCAATGCGCAGGGGATGGGCAGACGCCTCCTGCAGCGCGGCAATGCGGTCAAAGCGCACGCTCAGCGCGGCGGTGTCGGCAAGCGGGATGTAGGCGGTCAGCGAAAGCGGTGTCTCGCCCAGCAGCCGGACCAGCAGCGAGCGGTCGAACAGGAGCTTGTTGCGCACGTATTCGGCGGGGTGCAGTGGATGACGCCGGTGTCGATGATGAACATATCGCCGGGGTGGAAGGCGCAGAAATTGTCCGCGACGAGGATTCTGCCGCTGCCGGACAGAATCTGCACAATTTCAATCCGGTCGTCGTGCGCATGCTGGCTGCTGGAAAGCTCGTCAACGCCGGTCTGCCGGATGTAAAGTTCAAAGGGCATGTTTGGTCCTCCTGCACAAAAAAAGATGGAATTTACAGCAATAGTATACCACATGCGCAAACAAAAAGCAAGATATAACAAAAAAATAAAAAATGTTAGCAATATTGCACATTCCTTTTTTGTGTGAAACGTGCTATAATGATAGCGCACAAGAGATTGCGGTTGTGCAATTTTATGTATCGAGGAAAGGATGGAACATGAAAAAACTGATTGCAATGCTGCTGGTACTGTGCATGCTTCTGCTGGGAGCCGCGTGCTCCAAGAAGAACGATTCCAACACGCCGGGATCCGGCACGACCCCGGCAGACACGGGAACCGGGGATCCCTATCTGGATTCGCTGCCCAAGCGGGACTACGGCGGAGAGGAATTTTACGTGCTTTGCACCACGCAGACAGCGCCCTTTTATGACATCACCGAAGAGGAAGGCGGCAACAACGTTTCCGCTGCGGTCTTCTCCCGTAACAACGCGGTGGCTGACCGGTACCATGTGACCATCAGGCATAAGCAGCTGGACGGCAACATGACCGGAAGCGTCGCGTTTGCAACCGAAATCCGGACCTCGATTCTGGCAGATAAGGGCTACGACCTGATTGTTGGGCAGAACTACTACTGCCTGCCGGCTGCCGTTGAGGGAAACCTGCAGGACCTGGCGGCTTCGAGCTACCTGCACTGGGACGAAAGCTGGTATTCCCAGAAAATCAACGACAACGCGGTGGTCAACGGCAAGATCTTCGGCGCAAGCGGAACCTACATCATGTCGCAGATCACCTACGCGATGGCAACCTTCTACAACAAGGAGCTTTGGCTCCAGAGCGGCTTTACCGATGACCTCTATCAGCTGGTCCGCGATAAGGAATGGACCTTTGAAAAGCTGAACGAGTTCGTCACCGGTCAGTTCCAGGACATCAACCACAACGAAAACATCGACGAGGGCGACCGGTTCGGCTACGTCTACCACCAGCACGGCGTTGCGGCGTCGATTGCGGCGGCGGGTCTGCCGATTACGACCAAGGACGACGAAGGCAACCTGACGGTGCTGAACTACTACACCGACCGCCTGGTTCAGGTCTTTGAAAGCTACTACGCCTTCTATAACGACGGCATTGACGCCTTCAAGGTGTCGGACGACTTTGGACCGGCGGTGGTGCTGGGCGCGGGGCAGACCCTGTTTGCCAACGTGCAGCTGAGCGCGCTGACCGACTGCAGCGAGCTGAAAAACTCCGAGTTCCATGTCGGCGTGCTGCCGATGCCGATGTATGACACCACGCAGAGCGACTACGTGACCTACACGCAGCGCTGGGAGCTGTTCTACGTTCCCTCCAATGCGGATTTCGAGCGGTCTACCATCGTGTTGGAGTACCTCAACTACACCACCGAGCAGCTGGTTGTTCCGGCATATTGGGAAAAGGCGCTGAACAAGCGCGCTGCGGATGCGCCGCAGGATTCCGAGATGATGTACATCGTCAAGGATGGGCTCTGGTATGACTTTGTAACCTTCTATAACCATGTGATCCCGCTGCGCGATGCCGTTGCAAGCCTGATCAACAACCGCAACAGCCGCATTGCAAACTGGTGGAAGAGCAACAAGGATACCTATCAAACGCAGCTTGAAAAGGTCCTGGAGGATTACGAGACCGCCAAACAGTAAATCAAAAAATAAACATAAAAGGAGAACGAACCATGAAACGAATGCTTTGCCTCATCGTCGGTCTTGCCCTGCTCACAGCTTCCCTGAGTCTGGCTGCCTTTGCTGCGGAGGATACCTCGGTATCCAAGTGGGACGGCACCATCCCCGAAGCCAACACCGCCTATGTCTTTGAAGGAAAAGGCACCAAAGCGGAGCCGTGGCTCATCAAGTCGGCTGCAGACCTCGCGCAGCTGGCAGCCAACGTCCGTCTGGACTCCAAGGAGACCACCTACGGCGGCAAGTTCTTCAAACTGACCGTTGACATTGACCTCGACAACCACCCCTGGCTGGGCATCGGCGGCGGTAAGATTGCAACGCTGGATAACCTCAGCTCGGACGGAAAGACCGGCATCACCTACTTCGCCGGCAACTTTGACGGCGACTGGCACAAGGTCTACAACCTCAAGCTGGCAACCACCGGAACCGTGAAGAACGCCGAGACCGGCGCGGATGAAACCTACCCGGTGCATCAGAACGGTCTGTTTGGCTACATCCTCGGCGCCCGGATCTCCAATCTCGGCATTGAGAGCGGCGAAATTGTTGTGGAGAACAACAACCGCGTCGGCGCACTGGTCGGTGTCGGCCGCTGCGGATTCCTGATTGAGAACTGCTACAATAAGGCGAATGTCACCGCAACGACCTCCTATAAGGCTGCCTATATCGGCGGTCTGACCGGTCAGCTGATTGACAAATGGGACCTTGCAGCCAACACCGAAAAGATGACCTCCGGCGTTTGCAAGGATAAGAAGATTGTCAACTGCTACAACATGGGTAACGTGACCGTGACGCTGAACCAGACGGACGGCGCGAACGAATTCCGCATCGGCGGTATCGCTGCGCAGTATGTCGGCGGCGCGCCGGAGCTGAACAAGGTGTACAACATCGGCAATGTCGTTGTCGTTTCCAACAGCGTTGCATCCAGCAAGAACAACCACCGCATTGGCGGTATCACCGCTGCACTTTTGGACAGCGCTTATGCAGTAGATGTGTACTTCAGCGGCAAGGTGTCCTTTACGGCAACCGTTGCAACCGCTGATACCGACCTTAAGAAGTACCAGGTCGGCATCCTGTTCGGCAACTGCGCAAACGGAATCTCCTATGATGCCGATTCCGGCGTCAATGTCGGCTACGAGGCAAAGGAAGGCACCACTGCGACTCTGGGTGTCGGCGCCTGGAACCCCGATAAGGGGTGGTATAAGCCGATGACGAACATCACGCTCCCGCTGGCAGAAA
>OIGD01003544.1_pt1 | contig 10337 bp, 7 predicted proteins | sample 1582211 | NCBI WGS metagenome assembly OIGD01 (sample SAMN04414078, study PRJEB24778) | human gut metagenome | material: faecal | host: Homo sapiens
GGCTGTTCTTTGACTATCCCGCCCGGATTCGGTTTGACATCGGCTTCACCCGCAGGGATTGGCTGGAAGTCACCTGTGAGCGGGCCGACCTGGCCCTTTACGTCATCACCGGCGACAGCGCCTACGATGTGGTCAAGCAGTTCCGGGCCATCATCGGCCGCAGCTACATCCCGCCCAAATTTGCCTTTGGCTTTGGCCAGAGCCGCTACGGCTACCCAGGCCGACTTTGAAGAGGTGGTTGCCAAACCCCGCCAGGCCCACATTCCCCTGGACATGGTGTACATGGATATCGACTACATGGACCACTACAAGGACTTCACCGTCAACCCGGAGGCTTTCCCCGATTTTTCCGGCTTTGTATCCAAGATGAAAGAGCAGGGCGTCCGGCTGGTGCCCATCGTCGACGCCGGCGTCAAGGAGGAAGCAGGCTATTCGGTCTGCGACGAGGGCAAGGAAAAGGGCTACTTCTGCAAGCGGGCCGACGGAACCGATTTTGAGGGAACCGTCTGGCCGGGGTGGAGCCACTTCCCCGACGTGCTGAACCCCGAGGCGCGGGCCTGGTTCGGCAGCCAGTACAAGGCTCTGACCGACTGCGGCATCGAGGGCTTCTGGAACGACATGAACGAGCCCGCCATCTTCTACTCCCGGGAGGGGCTGGCCGAGCGGCTGGATCATCCGCCGGTTCCCCATGAAGACGGCACCATCGAGCATTTTGGCCAGGCCATCGGCTGGCTCAATCTGTCCAATGCGCCGGAAGTCTACGCCCGCTTTTATCACAAGGTGGACGGCAAAATGGTCCGCCACGACCAGGTCCACAACCTCTACGGCTATAACATGACCCGGGCCGCCTCGGAGGGGCTGGCCAGCATTGCCCCGGGCAAACGGTTTCTGCTGTTCTCCCGGTCTTCCTGCATCGGGATGCACCGGTACGGCGGCGTCTGGACCGGCGACAACCACTCCTGGTGGAGCCACCTGCTGCTGAACCTCAAGATGCTGCCCTCCCTCAATATGTGCGGTTTCCTGTATGTGGGAGCCGACCTGGGTGGCTTCAACGCCGACACCAGCCGGGATCTGCTGCTGCGGTGGCTGGCGCTGGGGGTGTTCACCCCCCTGATGCGCAACCACTCAGGCAGCGACACCCGCCGGCAGGAGTTCTACCAGTTTGAGGGCCCCGAAGACTTCCGCAGCGTCATCGAGACCCGCTACCGGCTGATCCCCTACCTCTACAGCGAATACATGAAGGCAGCGCTGAACGGCGATATGCTGTTCAAGCCCCTGGCCTTCGTCTACCCCGAAGACGAGATCGCCCTTCAGACCGAGGACCAGCTGATGCTGGGCAATGAGGTGATGATTGCCCCGGTCTACACCCAGAACGCCACCGGACGGATGGTGTATCTGCCCGAGGAGATGCTGTTTGTCAAGTTCGGCCCAGAGGGCCGCATCACACAGGAAGTCCTCCCCGCCGGCACCCACTTTGTGAAGGTGGCCCTCAACGAGGTACCCATGTTCATCCGCAAAGGCGCCTGCATCCCGGTGGCGGACCCCGCCCAGACGGTGGCCGGTATCGACCCCGCCACCATCCGAATGATCGGCTGGCCCGGAGCCAGCTATGACCGCTACGACGACGACGGGGTCACAATCCCCGCAGAAGAATAAGGAGGCATTGCCATGGACCGCAAATGGTGGAAAGAAAGCATCGTATACCAAATCTACCCCAGCAGCTTCCAGGACTCGGACGGGGACGGCATCGGGGACCTGAACGGCATCCGTTCCCGGCTGGATTACCTGAAGGATCTGGGGGTCAATGTGCTGTGGCTGTGCCCCGTCATGGACTCCCCCATGGATGACAACGGCTACGACATCTCCAACTACCGGGCCATCAACCCCCGGTTTGGCACCATGGAGGACTTCGACGCCCTGCTGGCCGAGGCCCATCAGCGGGGCATCCGCATTGTGATGGACCTGGTGGTCAACCACACCTCGGACGAGCACCCCTGGTTCATCGAGAGCCGCAAGTCGGTGGATAACCCCTACCGAGACTACTATATCTGGAAGCCGGGCAAAGACGGCCACGAGCCCAACAACTGGGGCGCCAGCTTCGGCGGCACGGCCTGGAAATACGACCCCCAGACCGATATGTATTACCTGCACCTGTTCTCCCCCAAGCAGCCCGACCTGAACTGGGAGAACCCCAAAGTCCGGGACGAAGTGTTCAACATGATGACCTGGTGGTTTGACAAGGGCATCGACGGGTTCCGGATGGACGTCATCAGTATGATTTCCAAGGACCAGCGCTTTCCGGATGGCGAGAAACACGGACTGTATGGCAATGGCGGTCCCTACTATGTCAATGGGCCCCGCATCCATGAATTTTTGCAGGAGATGAACCGGCGGGTCCTCTCGAAATACGACATTATGACGGTGGGCGAGACCCCCGGCGCCACGGTGGAAAACGCCCCCCAGTATGCGGGGTTGGACGGCAAGGAGCTGAACATGGTCTTCCAATTTGATCACGTCAGCATTGGGGACGGACCCCTGGGCAAGTGGACCACCCAGCGCTACGATTTTATGCAGCTCAAGAAAATTCTCAGTCACTGGCAGACCGGCCTGGACGGCAAAGCCTGGAATAGCCTGTTCTGGGACAACCACGATCAGCCCCGGGCTGCATCCCGCTGGGGCGATGACTCGCCCCTCTCCGCCAAGATGCTGGCCACCTGCCTGCTGAGCCTGCAGGGTACTCCCTACATCTATGAGGGCGATGAACTGGGGATGACCAACGCCTATTTCAAAGATCTCAGCCAGTACCGGGATATCGAAAGTCTCAACGCCTTCAAGGAGCTGACCGGCGCAGGCTTGATTTCTGCAGACGAAATGATGGAGTGCCTGGCCCTCCGCAGCCGGGACAACGCCCGCACCCCGGTCCAGTGGGACGACTCCCCGAACGCCGGTTTTACCACCGGGACCCCCTGGATTGAGGTCAACCCCAACTATACCGCCATCAACGCCGCCGCCGAGGAAAAAGACCCGGACTCGGTGCTCAACTACTACAAGCAGATGATCACCCTGCGCAAGAGCCATTTGGGGCTGATTTACGGCTCCTTCCAGCTTCTGGACGAGGAGAACCCCCAGGTCTTTGCCTACCGGCGTACCCTGGCCGAGACCGGCGAGAACTACCTGATCGCTTGCAACTTCTCAGACAAGGACGCGGCCTTCACAATTCCCGCTGATTTTGCGGGGGCCCGGCGCCTGATCGGCAATTATCCTGACACCGCTCCCACCGGCGCTGTGACCCTGCGCCCCTATGAGGCCTTTGTGCTCCAGAAGTAAACCAGGTGATACCCTATGAATGACTTTTTCGACCTGGATGCCCCTCTGTTCCGTTTCTTAACCCGGGTTGCGGATATGGTGATTCTCAGCCTGCTGTGGCTAATAGGAAGCCTGCCGCTGTTTACCTTGGGCATTTCCAGCACAGCCCTCTATTATGCAGTGAACAAGTCCCTAATTGAGGACCGGGGAACGGTCAGCGAGGAATTTTTCCGGGCCTACCGCCGGAGCTTCCGACAGGCAACTTTGAGCTTTCTTGCTCTGGCAGTGCCGGAGAGCATTCTGCTGGCTGACTGCTTTATGACCCATTACCTCAAGGGGCAACAGGCAGCGACGGGTAATCTCTGGATCATTTTTACGGTGCTGAGTACCTGTGGGCTGGCCTGGATGATCTACAACGCAGCCTATGCGGCAAGATTCGACGACCCGGTCAAAAAGACGGTGTTGCAGTCCGGTGCCATGGCATTGCTCCATTTTGACAAAAGTCTGCTGCTTTTGGTGGTGCTGGCTGCGTTCGGCCTGCTGACAGCATTCTGCCCGCCGCTGATCCTTCTGGCACCTGCCGGATATGCGCTGTTTGCCCGGTGGGTCCTTGAGAAAAAGGTGTTCTATCAATATCTTCCCGATATAGACGATGGCATAGACAAGGAGAATAAAGACTGTTCCCATCAGGATTGACCTTTCCTCCAATTTGACCATTCTTTTCTAGAAACCATCGAAAAAATCTGTCTGGGCTTGGGAATCACCTTAAAAGACTTCTTTGATTCCTCATACTTGTAGTGAAAAGCCGCTCACCATGCTGGAAACCTGCACGGTGAGCGGCTTTCATACTGCTTCTATTTTATCCTTGGGCCATCTCCAGATAAATGTTAAGCTGCATCTGTCTGGCGATCCTATTCGTGATCCTTGGAATCGGCCTCAACCTTTGACAGTGCATTTCTCACATCCCTATTTACTTCTTCCAAAGCCTGTCTGATGGGTTTGTTATGGCTCCCCATCGCCGCAGCAGTCCACAGGCGGTTTTGAAAGATAAATCTCCTTCATTTTCTGCTTAACGGCAGCAATAAAAAAGACCCCCGCAGCGTATGATTTGACGCCGCGGGGTTTCTCAATTGTTCGGTTTGTATTGCAGCACCTTCTGGGAGAACGTCCGATCGAAGAACTGGATGAAGGGCCCAAGGCAGAACGCACAGATCAAGGTGCCAAGGCCCACAAGGCCACCCAGCAGCCAGCACAGCAGGGCGCTGAGCGCATCGGTGAAGATGCGGCACCCGAAGTACGGGCAGGGTGTGTAGTCCCGCAGACCGAGGGAAAGGTAATCGTAGGGCGCGATGCCGAGGTCGGCGGTCTGGTAGAGCGAAGCGCCCAGCGCCGTGACCAGCACCGCCGCGATGACCCACGCCAACTGCACCGCCAGCGACGGCGCGTCGCCGAAGTGGGCGTGAATGGGGTCATAGAACGCCGTGACGATGTACCCGATGCAGATGCCGTTGACGAAGGTGCCAAGGCCGATGTACTTGCGCCCGAACCAGAATTCCAGCAGGAAAAACAGGATGTTCGTGCACAGGTTCTGGGTGCCCAGCGAGATGCCGAGCAGCTCCGCCAGCCGCATGTTCAGGGCGCTGATGGAGTCGTTGCCGAGGTGGGACTGCTTGAAAAGCGCAATGCCAAGGGCGATGATGACGATGCCCGCCACCATGCCCACCACCCGCCGGGCAGTCGGTTTGCGCAATGCGGTGCCGTTCATAGGGGATTCTCCTTTAGCGTTTCTTTTCCCCTATTATACGCCTACTTTGGACGGGAGACAAACTATTTATGGAAAGATACAACGATATACGGGGAATCCGCCTTACCCCTTTAATCTCACCTCAATCCGTTCTTTCTCCAGCCCCTCCCCGATCACGATGAGCACTTCCTGCCCCTTGGGGATAGCGTTTGCCGTCAGGCCGTCGGCGGTGGCGGACATCCCGAAATGGGATTTTGGCTTCTTCACCATCAACATGATCGGCTATCAGGCGCAGGTCATTCCCGCCATGCTGGCCGCGTTCACGCTGCTGTGGCCGATGATCGCGCTGTCCAACATTGCACAGGGCTCCGCCGTGCTGGGCATGATCTACCTGCAGCGCAAGAATGCTGCCGCACAGGAAGTCAACGTTCCCTCCTGCATCTCCTGCTACCTCGGCGTTACCGAGCCTGCCATGTTCGGTGTCAACCTGAAATTCCACTTCCCGTTTATCTGCGGCATGATTGGATCTGCCATCGCAGCGGTCGTCTGTGTGGCAACTTCCACCACGGCCAACGTCATCGGTGTCGGCGGCATCCCTGGTATTTTGTCAATCCAGCCCGCCTATATGCTCAGCTTTGCGCTGTGCATGGCCATTGCCATCGTCGTCCCCTTTGTGCTGACCGTCATCGTCGGCAAGAAAAAAGGCGTTGCCTGATTTTGTGAGGTGTGTACCATGAATGATTTTAAAGATAAAGTTGTCTACCAAATTTACCCGAAATCCTTCATGGATTCGAACGGTGACGGCTTCGGCGATTTGAAGGGCGTTACCGCGAAACTGGACTACCTCGCCGACCTGGGCGTTGACTATCTCTGGCTGACGCCGTTCTTCCCCTCGCCCCAGCGCGACAATGGCTATGATGTGGCCGACTACCGTGCCGTTGACCCGCGCTACGGCACGATGGAGGATCTGGAGGAGCTTATCCGCGAGGCGGACAGGCGCGGCATCGGCCTGATGCTGGACATGGTGTTCAACCACACCTCCACCGAGCATGAGTGGTTCAAAAAAGCACTGGCGGGCGACAAAAAGTACCAGGACTATTACATCTTCAAGGACGGCACGCCCGACCGTTACCCGACGAACTGGGTTTCAAAATTCGGTGGCCCCGCGTGGGAATACGTGCCGTGCCTTGGCAAATGGTATCTGCATCTTTACGACGTCATGCAAGCCGACCTGAACTGGGAGAACCCCGCCGTGCGGGAGGAAATGGCCGACATCCTGCGCTTCTGGAAGGCGAAGGGCATCAAGGGTTTCCGTTTTGACGTCATCAATGTCATCTCCAAGCCGGAATTTTATGAGGACGACTACGAGGGCGACGGCCGCCGCTTCTACACCGATGGCCGCAACGTCCACAAGTACCTGAAGGAGCTGGTCGCCGCGGGCGGCATCGACGGCATGATCACGGTGGGGGAGATGTCCTCCACCACGCTGGAAAACTGCATCGGCTACACCGCTGAGGGCAACCACGAGCTGACGATGTGCTTCAATTTCCACCACCTGAAGGTCGACTACAAGGACGGGCAAAAGTGGGAATTGAAGGAGCCTGATTACCTCGCCATGAAGAAACTGTTCCAGACCTGGCAGGAGGGGATGCAGGCCCACGGCGGCTGGAATGCGCTGTTCTGGTGCAACCACGACCAGCCTCGTGCGGTCAGCCGCTTTGGCAGCGACACGACCTACTGGAAGGAAAGCGCCGAGATGCTGGCGGTGGCCATCCACTTTATGCGCGGCACACCGTACATTTATCAGGGTGAGGAGCTGGGCATGACGAACCCGCACTTCACGAAAATCGAGCAGTACCGCGACGTCGAGAGCCGCAACTACTACAGGATCCTGAGAGAGCAGGGCAAGACCGAGGCCGAGACGCTGGACATTATCGCCCAGCGCAGCCGCGACGACAGCCGCACCCCGATGCAGTGGGACGCGAGCGAGAACGCCGGGTTTACCACCGGTACGCCGTGGATCGGCATTGCCGACAACTACAAGGCCATCAACGCCGCTGCCCAAATGGATGCCCCGGATTCCATCCGCAGCTTTTACAAAACGCTGGTGGCCCTGCGCAAGAAAATGTCGGTCATCCGTGCGGGAAAAATCGAGTTCTTGTACCCCGACAACGCGGATTTGTTAGCCTATCGCCGGTACGACGGCGAGACGGAGCTGCTGGTTCTCTGCAACCTGCGGGAGCGGGAAATTGCCAAGCCCCTGCCCGTAGGCTGGACCGATGCCGAGAAACTGCTTGGTAACTACCCCGACGCCGCCGACACGCTGCGCCCCTATGAGTGCGTAGTGCTGAAAAAGTGAAGGCTGCCGTATTATCTTTTCGCTATTGGGAGTTGACCGTATCCTTTGCGATCGTAACCTCATAGTGAGCAAGACAAAAGCACTTTCCCTTATTTGCAATGCAAATATAAGGGAAAGTGCTTTTTTGTAAGGGCAAAAATCCGCGTTTATGGGGCTTCATTAGCTGGGAACCTGATTTTATTAGCTGGAACCGAAAATTCTGCTAATGGCATTCACCGGCTGATTTTGGTGATCGGTTCAAAATGAAAAATGCGAAGAACATCTTTCCTATGGGAAAAATGACCTTCGCATTTCGTAACAGGATGTCCCTACCCGGATTCGAACCGGGGGCGTTTCGCTTAGGAGGCGAACCCTCTATCCAGCTGAGGTATAGAGACAGAACCATACCACATTATAATACCGCAAGTTGGAGAGAAAATCAAGTTGAACGAAAAAGAAAAAAGGTGTATCCTATAAGGGAGATGCCGACCCCGGAACGGGGGAGGCGAGAACGATGCTGCATCGGGAGCGCAGAGGCTGCCGGTGCGGGAGAAGGAGCACTTCATGGGAAAAACCAGAAAAAAGAAGAACCACCGCAAAGGTTGGCTGGTGGGCAGCAACGCGACACAGATCATCTGCGGGAGCTTTGTGCTGGTGATCGCGCTGGGGACGCTGCTGCTGACGTTGCCGATCGCCAGCCGCAGCGGGCGGCTGGGCGTGGTGGATGCGATGTTCACCGCAACGAGTGCGACCTGCGTGACGGGCCTCGTCGTGCGGGATACGTGGACGCAGTTCACGATGTTCGGGCAGGTGGTGATCCTGCTGCTCATCCAGGTCGGCGGTCTGGGCCTGGTCACGCTGACCAGTTTTTTTGCGCTGGCGGCCAAGCGGCGGATGGGCTTCCGGGACCTGCGGCTGCTGGGCGAGAGCGTTTCGGCCAGCGGCTATTCGCAGGCGACCGAGGTGCTGAAGATCGTCATCCGGCTGGCATTCCTGTTCGAGGCCATTGGCATTGTGCTGCTGGCGTGTGCCTTTGTGCCGCAGTTCGGGCTGGAAGGGGTCTGGATCAGCATCTTCACGGCCATCTCGGCGTTCTGCAATGCAGGCTTTGACCTGTTTGGCCGGTTCGGGCCGTATTCGTCGCTGGCGCCGTATGTCAACAACTATTACGTGCAGGCTGTCGTCATGTTTCTCATCATGGCAGGCGGTCTGGGCTTCATGGTCTGGGTGGAGCTGGGCGAATTTCGCAAAAAACGCCGCCTGTCCCTCCACGCGAAGGTCGTGCTGGCGTTCTCGGCCATTCTGTGGGTCGGCGGCGCGGCGCTCATTTGTCTGATGGAGTGGTCGAACCCGGCCACCATGGGCGGGCTGTCAGTTCCGGGCAAGGTGATGGCGTCGCTCTTCCAGTCGGTCTCGACCCGTACGGCGGGCATGAACACCATCGATCTGGCGGCCTGCGGGCCGGTCACCAAGCTCCTGATGAGCGTGTTGCAGTTCATCGGTGCGGCACCGGGTTCGACGGGCGGCGGCGTCAAGGTGACGACCTTTGCTGTGCTGATCCTGACCATCCGCAGCGTGGCGGAGGGCCGCGACGACTGTGTGATCGCCGAGCACCACATCGAGTCCAAGACCGTTTACCGCGCACTGACCATCATCATGCTGGGCATCGTGGCATCGCTGGGCTCGGCGGTGGTGGTCTACTACAACACCTCGGATGCCGTGTCTGTCATCGACGCCATCTTTGAGTCCTGCTCGGCATTCGGCACGGTGGGCCTGTCGGTGGGCGTTACCAGCCAGCTGAATGTCGGGGCCAAGCTGCTGTACATGCTGGTCATGTTCATGGGCCGCGTGGGTCCGGTCTCGCTGGCCATCAGCCTGACGGTCAAGCCCGGTGACAACAAGCGCAAGATCCTGCCGGTGGGGCATATCAACGTGGGCTGACAAACAAAAAAGGAAGAGCGACATCGCCGCTCTTCCTTTTTTGCTGTCTCTGTATTTACTTGCTGTAGATCTCCACGATATTCAGCAGGACTTCGGCCGCCTTGTCCATCCGCTCGACGGTGGTGCACTCGCACACGCCGTGGAAGTTGAAGCCGCCGGTGCCCAGATTGGGGCAGGGCAGGCCTTTCCAGCTCAGCATAGCACCGTCGGTGCCGCCGCGCACCGGAATTTCCTCCGGTTCCAGCCCGGCCATGCGGGTGGCCTTGCGGGCGGTCTCTACTAAGTGGAAATGCGGCTTGATTTTTTCCAGCATGTTGCGGTAGCTGTCCTTGATCTCCACGGTCACAGTGCCTTCGCCGTACTTTCCGTTCAAAAATTCGGCAATATCCAGCATGTTGTCCTTCTTGAACTGTAGCTTTGCGGCATCGTGGTCGCGCAGGATGTAGCCCAGCTTTGCGGTGGTCACATCGCCGTACATCTGGCACAGGTGGTAGAAGCCCTGACGGCCCTCGGTGGTCTCCGGGCGGGCCATGACGGGCAGGGCCATGTGGAACTCCATTGCCACGTTGGAAGCGTTGATCATAGCGTCCTTGGCGCTGCCGGGGTGGACGGAGAAGCCGTGGATGGTGACAGTGGCAGATGCGGCGTTGAAGTTCTCGTACTCGATGCCGCCCACATCGCCGCCATCGACGGTATAGGCAAAGTCGGCCCCAAAGCCGGGAATGTCGAACAGGGAAGCGCCCTCGCCGATCTCCTCATCGGGGGTAAAGGCGATGCAGAGCTTGCCGTGAGGCAGCTTCTTTTTGATAAGGGTCTCGGCAGCGGTCAGGATCTCAGCAACGCCGGATTTATCGTCAGCGCCCAGCAGGGTGGTGCCGTCGGTGGTGATCAGGGTCTCGCCCTTCATGGAGGCAAGGAAGGGGAAGGCAGAGACCTTCATCACCTTGCCGGTGGCGGGCAGCACCACATCACCGCCGTCATAGTTCTCGTGCAGGATGGGGTTCACGT
>OIGD01003550.1_pt1 | contig 10323 bp, 6 predicted proteins | sample 1582211 | NCBI WGS metagenome assembly OIGD01 (sample SAMN04414078, study PRJEB24778) | human gut metagenome | material: faecal | host: Homo sapiens
CCGATTCACACTGGCGCCAGGAAAGAATACTGAAGGTTGCCGACGAAATTGCGGATAAAATGGGCGCGGAGCGGATAGGACAGTGTGAAAAGCATGACACGGGAGTTTCTTTTTACGGCGTCTATTACGGTCAGGCAGCCCTGCCGCACGCACCGGATAGTCTTTTCTATCTCGATAACGCCGTGATACGGGGGCTTAAGGTGTATAATGTCGAAACACAGTCCGACATCCCAGTTTACGACCTCGGTGCCGCCGCCGGACGCGATCCTTACGAAATGTTCCTCGGCGGCGCGCGCTCGATCATCAAGATCACAAATCCGAATGCCGCGCAAGAACGCCGGCTCATCGTTTTCCGGGATTCGTTCGGCAGCAGTATAGCACCGCTTCTTGCGGCAGGCTATTCCGAAATAACGCTTGTCGATATCCGCTATATTTCGCCCCTCTCTCTCGGAAAGCTGATTGACTTCACGAAGGCAGACGATGTGCTGTTCCTTTACTCCGCATCGGTCATCAACAACAGCGAGACGCTAAAATAAAGCACCGGGTTCTCCGCCTTGGGGTGCGGTTGTCAAGGGTGACTATTATTTTTGGGGTTGCTATAAATGCAACACGGGGGCTACTGTTGTATTTGCTTTGAAAATTTACGGCAATTTTCGCCCCCGTGCGATTACGCGGTGCACAGTCCGATGATCCAGAATATCACGCCGCAGAACGCGCCCGCCAGCGTTCCGTACAGAAGAACCGGACCTGCGACCGTGAATATCTTGGCGCCGACGCCAAGGATCAGACCCTCGGAGCGTGCGTCGATGGCTGGGGAGGCGACAGCGTTGGCAAATCCCGTGATGGGAACCAGTGTGCCTGCCCCGGCATATTTGGCAATGCGGTCAAAGACGCCCAACCCGGTCAGCACGGCGGAGATCAGCACCAGCGTTATGGACGCCAGTGTGCCGCCGTCCTCGCGACTCATGCTGCAGATCCCGGTGTAGAGGTCGCAGAGTGACTGCCCGACAAGGCAGACCGTGCCTCCCACCCAAAAGGCGCGCAGGCAGTTCCGCGGCGACGATGACCGGGGTGCGCGTGCATCGGCGTAGCGCCGGTAAGTCTGCTTATCCATATCCATACAAAAAAACCTCCGCCGGAAGAGTACCGTATCGGTATCTTTCCCGGCGGAGGCGCGGTTTATGCGTGTATTACAGCGGTTTGACAGCAAACAGTTCGCCGTCGCCGGGCGCAAAGGTGACGGTCCCGGCGCAATCCTCCCAGACTTCGGTCGCCTTATTCAGGCGGACAAGCGGGGTATCGGACGTGATGCACAGTGCCTGCGGTGCATCGTGATCCTTGCTCGTGACCATCATGCGTCCGCCGGCGAAGAAGCCGACCGTAAAGCGCCCGCCATCCAGCGCGCGGATGTGTTTATAGCCGGCAAACGGCTTGACCGTTTCGTCCGTTTCCGCACCGACATGGAAGACCGCTTCGGAGCGGATATCTCCGGGTGCCATGCTCTCGCCGGGCAGGGGATCGACCAGCCCGCGGTACAGCGCCTGCAGCTCGCGGTTGATGCGCTTCACAATCTCATACTTTTCTCCGCGCGTTCCGTCCGACAGTATGATGCCGTTGTGGTAGGACCACGGCTCACTGTGATTCGCGCCCGGCGTCCAATAGGTGAAGTAGGAAAGCCCGGTAGAGCCGTACGTCAGCGCGTTGAACGCCTCCCAGCGCACTTCACCCTCCGTCGGCCAACGATACCCCCAGTGCTCCACAAGCAGGATAATGGTCATCCACGGGATGCCAGCCCGTGCGGCGCTCGCCCGGATCATCTCCATGTTGTCGTAGTAACCTGCACGGTCATACGCCTCAAACAGCTTGCCCTCCCAGCCGTTGCGTTTACGGTTCTCGTCCGAAACGCGTGCGGCAGGCAATTTGTCCAGCGCCGGAACTTCCCGCCACATCAGGTTGTAGTGGTCGTAGGAAAGCAGTTGCGGGTGGACGGTACGCAGGAACCCGTCGATGTGCGCCTGATAGCGCTCCAGGGGCATGACGGCGACCGACGGGAGCAGGTTGATGTACTCGCCGTGCACCGGATCGTGCGCGTGCAGGTAATCCACCACGCGCCCCAGCGTCGGGAAGTAATCATCGGTCGGCTCATCGCGTACAAAGAAACGATTGAGGGCAGGGCAGTCGCGGTAGTCGGCAATCATGGCATCCAGTTCCGCCTCCCAACCCGGCTCCCCCAGCAGTGCGATGCTCATGCGGGGATCCTGGACATTGGCACGCAGTCCCAACTCCGCGCACAGAGCCAGAACGCGCAGGTTGGTTTCGGTGTCGTAGGCACATTCGATCAGATTGAAGCCGGCTTCACGCGCCTCCTCGAGACGCTCACGTGACAGGAATTCCTTCCGGATGCCGTACCAATAGGTTATCGGGTACAGGTTGTTGCTCATTTTACATACTCCTTTCGCACAGATCGGCGTCAAAGAATCTTGTTGTACCGCTTGAAGGTTTTGATCATTCGGTTCATGTTGGTCTGCATATTCCGACTGCTGCGGGCGTTGTACATGGCGGAGAAGGAGCGCTTGCCGGAAACGGCGTTGCTGAAAACGTTGAGCATTATGCTGCCTGTCCAGTTGTTGTATGCAAGGATGAAGGACTCCCGGATGTTGTCGTGGATGATCTGCACCATCTTGGAAGCATATGGATCGGTAACGTACTGCACCTGAAGCGCCTCGCCGTAATACTTGGGGATGAGCAGCGACGCGGTCTCACGGTTCAGAACCTGGATGACAGTGCTGATGAACTCCGCATCCTTTGCGGTGGTCATGATGGCACCGACTTCCGTGGTGTCGTGCGTGGCGGTGTTGTACTGCTTATCCGAGGCATACAGCATGGGGCAGGGAAGAACGCCCGCCTCGCCCTGCATACTCAGCAGGATGGTGTTCTCCAGCGAGCCAAGCCGCTGGTAGTCACAGATGAGCGACAGTCCTTCCGTGAAGTCCTGCAGGATCTTCGCGTCGGAGGTGATGCCGAAGCAGGCGCTGTCGTTGTACACGATCTTGTACAGCCAGTCCGTCAGATCCTCCCCGCGGGAATTCTCACCCAGTGCGGGGAACGGCGTACCGTCCTCGTCACGCGTGATGAATCCGGGATTCGCGCTGACCACGAAGCCGATGGAGGAGCCCCACAGCTCAAGCACCGAGATGCCCCACTGGTCTCCGTAATCCTTCGACCCGTTCCGGTTTTTGTCGTCGTACATATCCGTGATCATCTGGTTCATTTTCTCGTAGGTCCACTCATAGTTCAGTACCCAATCGTAGACCTCGTTGGGGTCGCGCTGATAGTGATCCTGATACATCCCCTTGTTGAACAGGAGCAGGTGCGAGGAGCGGAGCACGTCGATGAAGTAGTCACCCGCCAGAATGTACTCATACCCGTTCTGCAGGCGCAGGTCATCCATGTACTCCTTGTACCAGTAGGTTTTGTCCTCAAAGTCAAAGCCTGTGAATTCCGGCGCCAGGATGTTGCGGAAGTTGCCCTCGATGGAGAGGTTGGCAAAGGGGAACAGGTCATTGATGACAAGGTCGTGCTCGTCGAGGTTGGTGGCGACATATGTCCGGATCTTGCTGAACACGCCGTTGTAATCCACGTCCAGCTGCGTGAATTTCAACTGGACACCGAGCTTCTTCTCCACAACGGCGTTGCGCTCAAACACTGCATCGTTGACCATGCTGGATGCCGCGTCCTTCTCCCCCTCAATGAGGTAGTTGGAGTTTCCCATACCTGCCGACGCGATGTTGGTACTGGTCAGGATGCGGAATTCGCGCCCCTTATAGTCCACATTCTTGAAGGGATCCTCTTCGGCAGTGACTTCCGGCTCGCTGTTGGTTTCCCCGCCGGTAGAGGTCGTCTCAGCCGTGTCGCCTGTTCCGCAGGCGACCAGCTCCGCGACGCCGCCAACCAGCATCAGGAGGCAGAGGAGGAGCGAGAGAAAGCGCACTGTTTTCTGCCGGTTCACGGGGGTATGTGTTGCCTGAGATGAATTCATGGTTTCTTCCCATTCCTTTCAGATTTGGTTTCAATTCGTGTTGTAGCGTTTGATTCTGCCCGTAACGGACTCGCTGACGGTGCCGACCGGATTGCCGGATCCGTCGATTGCCTGGTTCCCGTAAGCCAGCATGAAGGAACCGCCGATGTTGTCATGAAGAATCCGGATCATTCCGGCGGTGTACGGATCAGCATCACACCGGAGCTTCAGTGCATCCCGGTAGTATTTGGGAATGAGCCGGGATGCAGTCTCGCGGTTCAGCGCCTGAATCACGGTGCTGATGAAAGCCTCATCCTTGGCTGTCAGCAGAATGGCGCCGACATTCGCAGTGTTGCTGGTTGCGGTGATGTACCGCTTGTCGGAGGCATACAGCTGGGGGTAGGGGAGGACACCGGCACCTTCCTTCATATCCGGCAGGGCAGTGTTTTCCAGCGAGCCGAGCCAATGACCTTCACACAGGAGCGCCGAGCCTTCCGTGAAGTCCCGCAGGCTGTTGCCTCCGGCGGCATCGGAAATGTAGCAGCTGCTGTTGAATAGCAAAAGGGACAGCCGCTTGGTCAGATCCGCCATGCGGGAGGTGTCGCCGAGCACGATGCGCGGCGTTCCGTCCTCGCTCCGCGAGACAAGACCGGGATCGGCACTGACGATGAACCCGATTTTGGCGCTGCGCAGATCCGATATGGAAAGTCCCCATCGGTCGCCGTAGTCCCGGCGGCTGTTCCCGTTTTTGTCGAGGTACATATCCGTTATGATCCCGTTCAGCTTTTCATAGGTCCACTCGTAGTTCAGAACCCACTCAAAGACCTCGCCGGGGTCGCGCCGGTAGTGATCCCGATACATTTCCTTGTTGAACAGGAGCAGGTGCGCGGAGCGGAGCACATCGATGAAAAAATCACCCGCCAGCAGATATTCATATCCGTTCACGAGACGCAGATCATCCATGTACTCCTTGTACCAGTATGGCTTGTTTTCAAAGTCGAAGCCGGTGAATTCCGACGACAGGATGTTGCGGAAGGTTCCGTCATTCGCAAGGCTGGCAAAGGGGAGCAGTTCGCTGATGACAAGGTCATACGCATCCGTCCCGCTCATGACCAGCCTTTTGATCTCGGACTGGATATCGGACTTGTCCGCGTCAGCATGGCTGAAGGTCAGCGCGACGTCCAGCTCCAACTCGACCGTGGTGTTGCGTTCGTGTACGGCTTCGTTGATCGTGCCGGCTGTGTTTTGTTCCCCTTCAAGGAAGCAGTTTGAGCTTGCCATGCCGGCGGGGGCGCGGGTGGCGGACAGGATGCGGAATTCCTTTCCCTTGCGGTCTGCTTCGCCGCTCGTCTCAATTTCGACGGTTTCCGACTCGGTCGCGTCCTTGGTTTCGGCGGACGTGTCCTTGGACGTGTCCGTGGATGTGTCCTCGGCGGCGGAGGATTCGGTTTCCGGCTCGGTCGTTCCCTCCGGTTCGCCTTGCGTGGCGGTAGCCGAGGAGGGTACATCGGTCGTTTGCTCCGTCCCGGAGGGGGCGGCGGAAACTGTTTCCGTGGTGTCGCCTGACGTGCAGGCTGCCAGTTCCGCCACGCTGCCGAGCAGCATCAGAAGGCAGAGCAGGAGGGAGAGAAAGCGTGCTTTTTTCTGTTGGGTACGGATTGCGTGTGTTGTGCCCATGGGCAGGTTCCTTTCGATATTGCCGCGTTGCGGTTACGGCAGTCTAGCGATTTTTTCGTTGGCGTCCGCCAGAATCTTTTTCATTTTTTCGTCCCATCTGCGGGAAGCGGAGGCTACCTTGGCAGTGGTAGAGCAGAGCAGGGGACGAAGCTCGTCACGCAGGACAAGACCGGAGAACATATTGCTGCAGGTGCTGGAAAAATCGAACTGAACGGTTTCAAAAATCAGATCGAGCATCTCAACGGATTGCGGATCCTGCATGAACTTGAGCGAGAGGTTGGTGTTATAGTAGGCATTCGGGATAATCTTGCCGCTGTTCCATGCCATCGACTCCAGCACGGCACCCAGCATGGAGACGCGCTCCGCCGACTTGACACCGGCGGAAATGCCGAAGCAGGACACCTGATCCTGCACATAGGAGTAGTAGCGGGTTTGCGCCTTGTCAAACTTAGGGAGGGGCGCGATGCCGTAGGACATGGGGGTAAGTGACTCGATTTCGGTCTCCATGTCAAGGAACAGGCAGGTAACCATCATGGCATTCTTGGCGGTAAAGGCGTTGATGATGTTCTTGGTTCTGCCTGCCCAGTCCTCGATGCTGGTGGAGTTCCGGTAGAAGTAGGTGGAGGCATCATTGTACAGCAGGGAGACCTTGGCTTGCAGGTCGGAGACGCGCTTCAGCGAGTCGGTGTCGAACTTCAGTGCCTGCGTGTCCGCATCCTTGACAACGAGCTGGATATTCGCCGCCACCATATAGGGGTCGATGCTGCTGCCGCTTCCGGTCACAAAGCCGAAGAAATCGCCGGTGTTTGCCTTGCTGTCGCTGTTCTTGTCCTGGTACAGATCCTTGATCATGCTGAGCTGGGTGTCCAGCGTCCAGTCGCCGTTCTTGACCGTTTCGTACATATCCGGCAGTTTGCGCGACTCCATCTCGGTGCGGTTGTACAGAGTCAGAAAAACGTACCGGAACATGGAGATGGCGGCGGCGCCGCTTGCCAGATACTGCTTCCGCTGGGGGGTGAAGGTGACAAGGTCGTTGAAGCCCTGCGTCCAGTAGCTTTTGGAGGTGTCGATGTAGTCCACAGCGGACAGGTTCTGATAGTGACCGCTCAGGGCGGGGCTCACGGCACGGTAGGTTCCGTTGACCACAATATCGTAGCTTCCGAGACCGGAGGCAACATCGTTCTCCAGCTTGGTGGCAACCGAGTCCTCCTCGCTCGGCAGGAAGGAGAGCTTGACGCGGAGCTGATTCCGAACCAGCTCGTTGCGCTCGAACACCGCCTCGGAGATAAGTCCGGAATTCCCATCGCTGACAAGTTCATCGTTTTTGCCCTGCGTATCGGCATACAGGAAGCTGATCTCGGCGTTATCGAAGGACAGATCCTCCGGCAGGTCGCAGCGATCGGCAGCAGCGACGCTTTCCTGCGCGTCGGTTGCGGAATCCGCGGTGGATGCGGACTGCGTCTCCTGCGATGTATCCGTGCCGCAGGAGGACAGCCCCGCCGATGCCGGCAGGATCAGCAGGCAGGCGAGCAGGGCGGCTGTCATTCTTTTTGTGTTGGTGAAACTCATAGGGGCGCTCCTTTCACGGTGCGCGCGTGTTCGCGTAACGCACCGACAGCATTACGAAGCCATTATAGTATATTCTGCTTTTTTTGTCAAGGGGAGCGCGAAAATTATTTGTATATTTTGAGGAGTTCTTTTGCGGATGCCGCCTTGATTTTTCTTTGGAAATGTGCTATAATGACCTGTATGTGTCGGGATGTGGCGGCAATCACCGCCGCATTCCCGCAGAACCGGGACAAGGAAAGGAGCGTGCACTATGGAAGCAAAGCGGCAGGGCGCCGGCGACGTTGTCATTGGCATTGACGTCGGCGGCAGCACCACCAAGATTGTCGGCTTTCGCCGCACGGCGGCAGGTGCGCCGGCTCTTATCGAGCCGCTGTTCGTCCGGGCGACCGACCCCATTACCTCCATCTACGGCGCGTTCGGGCGGTTCACGGTGGAGAACGGGCTGACTCTGCCGGATATTGACCGCATCATGATGACAGGCGTCGGTTCCTCCTATATGTCCGCACCCATCTATTCGCTGGACTGCCGGACGGTGCCGGAGTTTTCCGGTGTCGGGCTGGGCGGGCTGTACCTGTCCGGGTTGTCCGAGGCTATCATTGTCAGCATGGGAACCGGTACGGCGCTGGTACACGCTAAGCGGAGGCAGGACGGCGGGACGGACATTGACTATCTGGGCGGCACGGGGGTCGGAGGCGGCACCCTGCTGGGACTGACCAAAAAGATGCTGGGGGTGGACACGGTTGCCCACATCGAGCAGCTTTGCGAGGACGGCGACCTGTCCAAGGTGGATCTGACCATCAAGGATATCTCCCGCAATGACCAGTTTCCCGGTGTCAACTATAACCTGACTGCCGCGAACTTCGGCAAGCTCTCCGACCTTGCAGACAGCAGTGACATTGCGCTGGGCATTGCCAACATGGTGGCGGAAACCATTGCCATGATGGCTATATTCGCCGCCCGCGGGCACGGCGTCCGGGACATCGTGCTGACGGGCAACCTGACAACCATCCGTCCGATCCGGCGGGTGTTTGAAGGCTTGCGGGACACCTTCAATGTCAATTTCCTGATCCCGCCCAATGCGCAGTTCGGCACCGTTATCGGCGCCGCCCTGTATGACTGGTGATCCGGCGGAAGCCGGGATCAAAACATAACCGTTTTTGATAAGAAGAAAGGCACACAGTATGGAATGGACAAGTCTGAACGACCTGCGTGAGAAGTATCTCTCCTTTTTTGAATCCAAGGGGCATCTGCGGCTTCCCTCTTTCCCGCTGATTCCTCACAATGACCCATCGCTCCTGCTCATCAACTCCGGCATGGCGCCCATGAAGAAGTTCTTCACCGGCGAGGAGGTTCCGCCCCGCCGCCGCGTCACCACCTGCCAGAAGTGCATCCGCACCCCCGACCTTGAGCGCGTCGGACACACTGCCCGCCACGGCACCTTCTTCGAGATGCTGGGCAACTTCTCCTTTGGCGACTATTTCAAGCAGGAGGCGATTCCGTGGGCGTGGGAATTCCTCACCGACACACTGAAGATTCCTGCCGAGCGGCTTTGGCCCTCCATCTATGAGAACGATGAGGAAGCGTTCGAACTGTGGAACAAGGTCGTCGGCGTTCCGGCGGAGCGCATCGTGCGGCTGGGCAAGGAGGACAACTTCTGGGAGCACGGCTCCGGTCCCTGCGGTCCCTGCTCCGAGATTTACTTTGACCGTGGCGAGAAGTACGGCTGCGGCTCGCCAGACTGCAAGCCCGGCTGTGACTGCGACCGCTACATGGAGATCTGGAACAACGTGTTCTCGCAGTTCAATAACGACGGACACGGCAATTATACCGAGCTGGCGCAGAAAAACATTGATACCGGCATGGGGCTGGAGCGACTTGCCTGCGTGATGCAGGGCGTGGACAATATGTTCCTTGTGGACACCAACCGCGCCATTCTGGACAAGGTTTGCGCTATCGCCGACCGCACCTACGGGGACAATGCGACTGCCGATATTTCGATCCGCGTCTGCACGGATCATATCAAATCCGCTATGTTCATGATCGCCGATGGGGTGATTCCCTCCAATGAGGGGCGCGGCTATGTCCTGCGCCGCATCATCCGTCGCGCCTGCCGTCACGGCAAGCTGCTGGGCATCAACCGCCCGTTCCTCGCCGAGCTTTGCGAGGTTGCCATGGGACAGAATCAGGGCGCGTATCCGGAACTGCGGGAGAAGCATGACTATATTCTGCAGATACTGTCCCTGGAGGAAAAGCGCTTTGACGCTACCATCGACGCCGGACTCTCTATCCTGTCCAACCTTGCGCGTGACGTGCTGGCGTCCGGCAAGACGGTCATTTCGGGGGACGATGCGTTCCGGCTGTACGATACGTTCGGCTTCCCGGTCGATCTGACGCGCGAGATCGTTGCCGAGCAGCAGCTGACCATTGATGAGGAAACCTTCCGAAAGCTCATGCAGGCGCAGAGGGAGCGCGCACGCAGTGCCCGCGCCAACATTTCCGGCTGGAGCAACGCTTCCAAGACACTGCTGGCGGGTATGCCTAAGACCGAGTTCGTCGGCTATACCGCAACCGAGTGCGATGCCAAGGTCGTGGCTCTGCTTGTGGACGATATGGCGGTAGAGGAAGTTACCGAGGGTGACTTCACGCTGGTTCTGGATCGCACGCCCTTCTACGGGGAGAGCGGCGGACAGGTCGGCGATACCGGTACCGTTACGGGGCACGATTTCGCCGCATCCGTGACCGATACGCAGAAGTCTGACGGCGTGTATATCCATCTCTGCTCGCTGGCGCGCGGATCTGTCCGGGTGGGAGACAGCATTCATGCCGAGGTCAGCGATGTGCGGCGCACCGCCATCATGCGGAACCACTCGGCGTGCCACCTCCTGCAGGCGGCGCTCCGCACCGTGCTGGGCAAGCACGTCGAGCAGGCGGGCTCCTATGTGGACGGGGAGCGGGTGCGCTTCGACTTCACGCATTTCGCACCGCTGACAGCAGAACAGCTCAAGGCAGTTGAGGGATTGGTCAATGCCCGCGTCCTGGTCGGTCTGCCGGTCGAGAAA
>OIGD01003552.1_pt1 | contig 10311 bp, 4 predicted proteins | sample 1582211 | NCBI WGS metagenome assembly OIGD01 (sample SAMN04414078, study PRJEB24778) | human gut metagenome | material: faecal | host: Homo sapiens
CGGGCCAACCGAAAGCATCGCATCTTTCCCAGGGCCGGGGCCAGGAAGACTCCGGTACTCACCACGACCGGCATGGCTCACCGCACCATCGGTGAACTCGTTAATTACAAAGCTAAGTCCTGGAAGCAGGAACGTCGGCTCATCGCCCGACGACAGCATGATGCTCGTACCAACCAAATGGATCTGCGCCTGATTCAGACCAACATCAAACATGTCAAAAAGGGGGAAGACGGCTGGTACGGAAAGTATTCCGAGTACGGCGCTGCCAAGCTGTATGAAGACCTTTACTGCGGTCGGGCGGCTGACTGCGAACTCAATATCGCAGAATTTAAAACGGATTGCTTTGGCGGCAGAGCAAGTTCAACGCGCTTCTGCACCAACGGCTACCGCATGATATTGGGCATGGTGACATTGCTGGTGCTCAAGTTGGCCCGGCACTATCTCTTTGGTGTTGTGAAGGAAAGCGCGAAAAAAGCTGTACGTGTTTCCATTGCCCGGCTCAGAACCACTGTCATCCTGGTGACTGCTAAATGGAGCTCAACGATAAACACCGTCCGACTGACGCTGCCCTCTGTTTTGCAGGGAGCCCGCGAGCTGGGAGCGCTTTTCAAGATACCGATACTCTGACGCCTGAGCGTCCCCGACTCACAGAGCGTGCCATCGGGGGTTGGGGGCAATGCACCCAAAATCGAGCCCCGCGTGAATTATTGCCATGATAGCCCCAGAATTGTCTCGCTTTTTGATCTTGCACCAGCCTGCCTTTCTGAAAAATCAAGCTGGTGCAAAATTCAGGCTAGGGTCTGCTCTCACGAAATCAAGCCAGAGAGCAGAGTTGAAATGACTGGTTACAAATTGATTTTTTCAACGGTTGTATGCTCTCTAAACTTCAGTTCCCCAAAAAAACTATCGCCTTTATACATCGGTCGCCTACGCAGATATCTGTTGTGTTCACGACAGAACTAGCTGATTTCAGCAGTTTTTGTCCGTCACGTCATCCGTCGATTTTCCACTTTAAGACTAATAGATTCCATAGCAGTATGCGTGCTTTGGATTGTTGTTCAATAAGATATCAATGAAAAATTCGACTTGACTTAATATGCCAGTGCTATAAAGGATATGCAAGGATAGCAACTTATATGTCCCCCCCCCGCCACTCACCTACGCAACACATACAAGGTATCAGCTCACAAACACTTTCGGCTGAACAGACTCGCCGCACTCATTCTTAGTGTTTTCAGCTGTTCTACCTATGCTATTGACATCACCCGCGAACTTGTTGATCCTGGCGAATATTCCGACGTTAACATCAACATTACGTCTGCATCAGACATTGATGCCATCAGGCCTCTCAAGAACAGCGCCAACCCAAATCACAGTCAGTCTGTAATCCTGAACGGGAAAACCGATATCAAAGCAGACGGCAACGCCATCATTGGCATGAGAATTGTTGACCAAGGTAGTGGCTCGAACAACTATCAAATATCCTTGATTGCGAACGACGACGTTACGATGAATCTCAAAGGTCGAAGCAATGTGTATGGGATGTTAAACGGCGCTAACTACGGGTTCGGTAGTCCTGACTCGACCTACAGTCAAGGCAAAATAGAAATTAACGGCGCTTTAAATTTGACCGGTCTATGGGTGTGTGTAGATTTTTGTGTCCAAGGTGATTTTCAAGGGGGCAGCCAATCACGACTGTCCTCCGTGTATAGGGGGTTAAAAATCACTGACCAGAGGCTGAGGGAGACCCTCTGCCGTCGCCAAAAATACGCCAAGCGCCACGCGGAGGGTTCCATCATACCTTGCATCTTTCCATCGCGTTGGCAAAGCACTCACCGAAGAGTAGAGCAAACTGCGGCATGGCTGATGACCACCTATTGCTGGCACGCGGCATGGGCAAGTCCTTCAAGTACACCAACAAGACCAATGACGTCCTCTGGATGAACCGTGGCATGAATAATCAACTGATTCGGATAAGCGGTATAACGTCGATATTGGAAAAGAGAATTAATCTTATATTACTTCGCTGAATTAAATGATGATAATTCCTACGTATTATAAAAAATTAGAGAAAACGGCAATTGTATTGTTTTTGATGTCTTTGACGTATCCTGCGTTTGCGGATATTCATGAAAGACCGTGGCAAGATAAAGTCTATAATGATTTTCTCACATGGGATGAAGAAATACAGCGTTTTCCTGATTGTCCAGGTTGTGGAGGAGCTGATGAGAACTCGCCTATTCAAAAATTTTATTTTTATGGTGGCGCTAAAATTGACGCGAGTAGCACTGGAACAGGGAGCGCAATTTACTTGAATAGCGGAGTTGATTTTACTGTTTATCTTGGTGACGGGAAGGATTTAACTCTTATAGGCAAAGATTTAGCACTAAATGTTGATAGAAATAGCTCGGCAACTTTTCAGGGTAAAAATTCTACAGTCCAATTTGGCTCCAACGAGTGGGATAGTTCTAATTCAGAGGCAATCATTTATCTTGACGAAGGGGCGAAACTCAACGTTGATGCTCATAATATGTATGCTAGTAATGGCTCCGAAACTAATTTAGAGTTATTTGACAACGCGAAAGCTAATATCAAACTAACTGGTGATTTTATTTCTTCGGCTGGTGGTACGGGCATTGCTATTGAAAATGACTATAGTGGAAGTGATACGAACATTAGTATTGATGCTAAAAATATTCAAATTTCTACCGTAGATAGTGAGCAGGCAAAAAGAAAGTCCGGCCTATATCTGTTAGCTTATGATGATGGCGCACAGTCTAATCTAAGTGTAAATCTCACAGCTGAATCTAACTTAAATATCGCTGGTTTTACAAACGGCATACAAACTTTTGGTTCATCAAGAATTTATCTTACAGCAAACGATATTAGCGTAAGTGGTAAGAATAACGGGATTAACCTTTACGGTTTTCATGTTTCACTTGCGCCAGATGTAACTTTTGCCAGTGGAGCTGTCATTACATCAAAAAATTCTGTTTTTATTGAGGGTGAAAGTGTTGCTACATATCTACGTGATCGAAGCACGTTAGATATTAACTCAGGCAACACTGTATATGTGCGCGCAAGTAAATCCTCGAACTGGGCTTTTTTTGTAGATGATAACTCAAGTGCAACAGTTAAGGCGTCGAAGTTAACTATTGTTGGAAAAAGCATTTTCAAAAGGGGGAGTTCATTAAAGGCTGTCGCTGACACTGGAAGCCATAATGGTCTGATTGGAGCTTATAGTGGGTCCGTAATTGATTTGAACTATAAAAATGACTTTTCGATTAGCGTGGATAACGATCCCACGACCCTGTCAATATATGCGACAGGTACTGATTCTCAGGTTAAAGTTAAGGCAGATAGACTTACTATGAAAGGTGAGTTACAGGCCGACAATAATGGGATAATCGATATTACTGCAGGCATGAACTCTCAAGTGATAGGAGCGGCAAAGTTAGGCGATAATACAGGTGCTATCAATATGGTCTTTGATAAAGCATCTGTTTGGAAACTTTCTGATAGTTCTGAACTCTCTTATCTGAAAATGACGAATTCAACTCTAGATTTCTCTAGTTGGAAGCCTATAGTGTCCGCTTTGGACTCTGGCTCTAGTGAAGTTTATCGTTCATTAAGGACGAGAACATGGGCCGGGAATAACAATACACTAAAAATGAAAATTGATCTTGGAAAAGAAGATATGCCAAATGTCTTTACGGATCAATTTATTATCGCAGCTGACGCTACGGGGAGTCATATTGTGGATATTAATATAGATGGTAGTGAATTGGTGCCTGAAAAGCTGCATAGTATAAATTGGTTGATCAGCCAGGGCGAAGGCTCGAATATGACCATCACAAACCGTGACGGCAGCAACACCTACAGCGGACGCGGCATGGTGAGCGTCTGGAGTCTTGGCTTCGTCAAGACTGGAGAAGAAACGTTGCTTGATACGGACGAAGGTCGTCAACAGATCAGCACTCAAACGAACGGTAATGGCAAAGGTAAATGGTACCTTGTGAAGGCCGAACATTCCCAGCCTGATCCGGTTCCCAGTCCAGATCCCACCCCGAATCCCAACCCGCCGACGCCTCCCGTGCCCCCCCCCTTCCGCCTGAAGTGAATGACAACATCACAATCGGTACCTCCAGCGGTCAGGCTGAAGCGTATCAGGCTGACATGGAAGATCTTCGCAAGCGTACTGGCGAAGTCCGTTATGGAGCTCAGGACGGCGGCTGGGTTTCGGTCTTTGGCAAGAAGGATTCCGTCAAGGCTAGCGGGTCCGCAGGCTTCAAGCAGGAAATCTACGGCTTGAACATCGGTGTTGACCGTCTAGTCCACGCCGACGAAGACAGCGCCTGGCTGCTCGGCGGTGCGTTCCGCTACAGCGATGCCGATCAGAAGGGGCTTGGTTCCGGTTATACGACGGGTACGCTTCAGGAATACTCCGGAAAGCTCTATGCGACGTGGATGCACGACAAGGGTTCCTATGCCGACTTCGTGCTTCAGGCCGGTCGCTATGAACAGGAACTCGAAGGCTTCGACAACACGGGCATGGACAAGTCCAAGGCCGACTACGGCACCTGGGGCTTCGGCGCCAGCGTTGAAGTGGGCCACATGTTCTCGTTCGACGGTGGCGTTGATGATCGCCGGTGGTTCAACCACTGGTTCGTCGAGCCGCAGTTGCAGCTGAGCTACTTCCTTGCCAAGGGTGCCGACTACACGACTTCCACGGGACTTAAGGTCGATCAGGGTAATGCGGACTTCCTGACCGGTCGAGCCGGCTTCGTTCTCGGCAAGAAGTTCAACTATGGAACGAGTGACGATCTGGATCGCCGTTACTTCCAGGTCGCCCTGTTGGGCGGCGTCAAGCATGAATTCCTCGGCGGCGATCAAACGATTTCCTATACGGGTGTCGATGGCGCCAAGGCCAGCGTGCATGCCGGCGACATTGATGGCACGCGCTTCTATTACGGCGTCAATTGTGACTGGCAGGTGACTGACAACTTCCGTCTCTATGCGCAGGCAAGCCGTGAAGAAGGCGATCGCTATACGAAGGACTACGACATCAGCATCGGCGGCAAGCTGCTGTTCTGATGAGTCCTCGGGCCGTCCCGATCGGTTCGGGACGGCTGTTCAAACAATCAAGACTGCTCCTTCCTGTCGAGGATGACGGAAGGAGCGGCAGCCCCAATGAATAGGAATGAAAATGAGCTGTAGAAGACAGGCATTGGCGATGATTGCCATTGCAGGCATGTCCGCCAACATCTGGGCGTCGGAAATGTCCCTCGAAGATTGCGGACGGACGGCTGAGACGTTTGCCTTTGTGGCCGATGTCTCCGGATCCATGATGCAGACTGTGGGGCACATGAAGTCCCTGGCGCAGAAGGAGATCGAAGAAGCTCGCGAGCGTGGTGAATCGCTCCCGAAAATCCGTCTTGTGCCTCCGGCGAATGAAGAGATTGACAAGCTGACTCGTCATGAACTGACGCACCGCTTCATCGAGAAGGCCGGCACCTATGCGATTGAGAAGGCCGGGATGCAGTCGTCGGTTCTGACAGTGGCGCCCTTTACTCTGCTGGTGCCGATGAAGGAGCGCAATTCTGAAGAGTTCAAGGCCGATCTTCAAAAGAAGTTTGGCGTTCGTCTGGAGGTGTTCGGTCGCTCAACGTGGATGGGGAGCCGCGCTTTTGATAGCTTCTCTGAACAGCTTGCCAAGTCACAGGCAACCGTTCTCGTTACTGACGGCAACTTTGAGGTTGATCCCGATCAGAAGCATTTGGATCCGGTGGCAACGTTGAAGGCCTTCTATGCAGCCAATCCGAAATCCTGCATCCATATCGTGTCTGCCGCTTATACGGAAAAGGAGCGAAAGGCCATTGATGAGCTGGCGTCGGTTTCCACCTGCAGCCGCGTCGACGATCTTGAGGCATTAATGACGGATGACGCCATGTGGAAGAGCTTTGTCGAAGAGGTCTTCTATCGTGAATGTCAGAAGAACGGTGTGATTGAAATTCAGAGCATCAACTTTGCGTTCGACAAGTCGAACCTTCCTGAAGAAAGCCGCCGCATTCTGGACAAGGCGCTCGCGGTCATCAATTCGCGAGACAAGTCTGAAAAGATTGAAATCCGAGGCTGGACCGACTGGGTCGGCAGCAACAAGTACAACGCCGGTTTGTCCCAGCGTCGTGCCAATGCCGTTCGTCAATACTTCATTGAACATGGCATTGACGCCGATCGATTGACGGCGCGCGGCATGGGCAAGTCCTTCAAGTACACCAACCATACCGGTGACGGTCGCTGGATGAATCGCCGTGTCGAATTGATTTTCGAAGGCGGCCTGCATTCGAATGACTCGGAGAAGCGTTACGACACAGATTCTCTAAATTGACAATACGCCGACATTCCATTGCCAACGGCGATGCTTAAGGCGCCTCCATCGGTTTGATTCCATGAACAGATGCAGACGTTCGAAAAGACATTGCAGGCAAACGGAAAATTGAAAGCGCCCGTGTTCCTTGCAATAAACACGGGCGCTGTGCCATTTGGCGTGGACGACTGGTTATGTCAGTCTAGAGATCGGTTGGGTTAGAACGCGTAGCGAACGCCGGCGTTGACAACCCAGCTCTTGTCCAAGCTGTTGCCGAAGCGATACTCAACATCGACAAACCCAAAGGAATCATCAACAATTTTGGCTTGAGCTCCGAAGCCAACGTCGTACCAACTTCCCTTGTTGTCGATGGAGGCGTCATACCCAGTACGATGCGTTGTCACGTCAAAGGCCATGATCTTCTGCTTGCCTGCCCATTCTCGCATCCAGTCTGCCTTGACGTAGACTGTTTGCGAGCGAGTTTCACCAAATTCCATGCCGCCTCTGAAGCCAATGCGGCTGATGACAGAGTTGAATGCGTCATGAACCATGTGCGTACCCTGAGAGGTCGAATAATCTGCATTGGTGACACGCAGATATTGGAGTTGAAGTTGCGGCTCTGCAAAGAATCCATTGGTCAGCATAAATCGATGGCCCGTTTCAGCAGATGCACCCATGATGTGATTGTCGTAGTTCGCAGTGATTCTCTGACCTGAACCATTAACGATGTCAAAGCTGTTGGAAAGCACTCCCCAGATGGCGTTCAAATCCACATAGGCACCATTGTTTCCAAGCCAAGTGCCGTATGCCTTAAAGCCGAATCGGTCGGTATTGCCTTCCCCGGCAGTAGTGTTGAAGTCAACATTCACGTCCTTGTAATCCACGGCTCCGCCAACAATCCAGCGACCATCCTTTTGCTTGAAGGCATGATCGAAGCCGAGCTGATACGTAACGGCATCGCTTTCAAAATCGCCGAGGCCGGAATCCGTTCCATTGGATTCATAACGAGCGCGTAGCCAAACGCCATCATCGCCCTTCGCATAACGGGCATCGCCCTGACGCTTGTTCAGGCGATCCATTTCGACGGCGGTCCAATAGTTGCTTCGGGCAGTCGCAAGAATGGTCAAGCCGGCATCCGAGAGCGTGGAGTCAGGCGTATTGGTATCTTCTTCCCCGGGACCGGGTACGGGATTAGGAGAGGGAGTCGGCGTGGGATCCGTGCCTTCCTCCAGCTGACCTGCAATGTACCAATTAGTTCCTTCATCACCAAAAATGTGATCGACGTAATCGTTGCCAGGTTTGTAGTCCCCTGCTCCTGCAGCGGCTCCGTTGTACTTGGAGTTTTCGGCAGTTTTCGTTTTGTCATAGGCTTCCTTGGCGACGGTAAGCGTGACGTTCCGGAACCCTTCGTCAAGCATTTGAGCCTTAAACTCGCTGCCGTTGTAGGAATCGACGGCACCGCCTGTCGTTGCAAAACGAACGCCTACCAGATCATCGAGGCTAGCCCCTGCGCGAACCGTGCTGTTCAGTTTGACATTAATCGTATTGTGCGAATCAGCCGCCAGTGCGCCAGCGACAAAAAGCATGTTCCCGTTAGAACCGGAAGGATCAAGTGTCATATTGAACGCACCGTTGCCCGTTAGATTGCGAGCGAATACGGTGGCTCCCGGAGACGTTGTCATATCGACAGTTCCTTGATTGTCCAATGAGGTCAGAGAACTCTGGCCCAAGGCAAACCAAGATGCTCCATCTGTCAGGGAAATGGCAATCTTGCCTGAGGAGGTCGGATTCAATGGAGCATTCAAGATGTTTTGAAGCGTGGCCGTGTGATCAATCGTTTTACCGTCAGCAAGTTCCTGCCAGGCATCGGCTTGACCTGTCAATACTGAATCGGAGCCTTTGAGGTTCAGATCAATCCTGCCGCCATCCACAGCATAAATGTCGCCATAGATGGCGGCATTCCCGAAAATGGCAATGTAGCCGGCCTTGGCATCCGCTGCACTGGTGGAATTGAAGGTTTGTTTATCGGCCTGCAAATGCCCGTAAATTGCGTGCTTGCCCTGATCAAGGGAAATGGCACCGTTCTCCATCGCTTGAATGGCAAGGGTTTTGATTTGAGCTTTCTCGGTCTTTGCCGCAACCGCAAAAGAACCCTTATAGGATTCGGCGTTGTCAGGATTGACGTTGATATAAACGTCTTTCAGGTTGCCGATGTTGGCCTGATGCGCCAGCAAGCCAATGGCGGAGCCGTCGCTGGCTTTAATATCCTTGACTTGAATAGCCTTGCTTGAGAATGCCTGAGTGCCGTCGAATTGAACCCCAACCGCAGATGTCGTGCCATGGACGTTTTGCGCAGACAAAGTATCACCAACTGTCGTCTTGGCGCCTAGCATCAAACCAATGGCATCGCCAGCGGTGGCTTTAACATCGGTGACTGCAAAGTTATTGACGGAAGTGAACGATGCGCCATCCGAGATTTCGGCACCTACGGCTCCCCTTGTCCCATGCACGCCATTAATCGAAACGCTTCCCGCTTGGGCATTCAGCTTACCATTGTCGCGTACGGCACCGCCGACAGACATGCCCTCAGCAATGCCGTCACTGGCGACAACATTATCAATCGTAAGTGTGCCGACATTGAAGTTTGTGTCTCCATAACGCGTGCTGCTGTCAGCCTCCATGTAAAGTCCAGTAGTATTCCCTTCCTTCGTGTTGAGGATGTTACGCATCTCAAAAGAATCGCTTATTGTATTACCCTCAGTACCATTAATATAGCCATAAAGGTCATTTTTATAATTATTATTGAGACCGTAGATTAATATTTTTTTTGCCTTAACTGGTGAACTTTGAACGTAAACACTAGTGTTTACGGCGCTTGCAACATTGAAGTTAATATTCGTGATTTCAATATTTTGATTTTCTGCTTTGAGGGATCCGTTAACGAGAAAGATTGCAGTGTTCCAATCTCCAGCAGTATTGCCGTCAATATTGTCAATAAAGACGCCTTGTTTGGCCTCGAAATTAGTTGCACCAAGGTCAAGCAGACTGCCACAGGCGGTTGCCTTGCCATTCTCGTGGATGGACACATTTCTCAGATCAGCCTTGCCATCAATAGTGATAACGAACTAATTACCTCTGGAGTTGCCGGTGCTCGCCTTGATTGCTGTCGCGTAGCTATTTCTGTAGATGAAGTCGCCTGTGATATTCAGTTTGCGCGGTACATTTCCTGCCCAGTACATAATGCCAGCATATTCCATTCCCTCCATTACAAGATTGGAATTGAACGTAAGGTGGATGTCTGAGTTATAAAGTTGAATAGGCGCGTATCGATCTCTAACAATGAAGTCACCAGAGCCATTTTTAACATTGATGGTAAGGTCTTTCTTGCCGCCTTGTCCCTTTAGCTCGATCCTGCCAGTGTGTTTGTAAATCGCGTTTTTGTCAAAATTGAATGTTTTGGTCTGTGATTGGGAAGTATTGTCTAAGGATAAAGATTCGTTGACTTCAATGAAGTCCTCAGTTGTGTCGGCGGCAAAAACCGGAGTTGAAACAAACTGAGCTAGCGCAAGCCCAATTGCTACGGAAAGTATTTTTTTTGCATTTTAAATACCAATGTTATATCACGAATAGACTTCCAATATTGGTTTGACTGACTCCGTCAATGCAATGCCTTGGCAGGGTTGAGATATCTATTGTTACCTAAGGGGGGGGGGTGTTTATGTCCTCTATGACAAGGCAGTTGCGTACATTATCTCTCTATCGAGAATCGAATGCCTAGCCTGAATTTTGCATGAGCGCTGAAAAAATAGCGCTCTTTTCATGGCTTAAATTCTGATTTTAATAAAGAAAAAATGGCTTTTTGTTAATGTTTTTCTAGCACCAAAAAACAAAACAAAAGACCTTTCCGTGCATTTTACTCGAACAGCAACAACTGATGGGTTCGG
>OIGD01003554.1_pt1 | contig 10304 bp, 10 predicted proteins | sample 1582211 | NCBI WGS metagenome assembly OIGD01 (sample SAMN04414078, study PRJEB24778) | human gut metagenome | material: faecal | host: Homo sapiens
TCAGGTAAAACCGGAACACGTCCCCCTCGCTGAGCTTCACGTTCGGTTCGGTTCTGGCTCCGTTGAGCTTTATCCGCTTCTTTCGCATCAGCTTGCAGATAAGCGGCAGCGACAGGTTCGGGTAGGCTTTGGTGAGGAATCTGTCGGCGCGCTGCCCGGCGTCGTTTTTGGTTACTGTTATCTCGGTCATAATTTCCTCTCAGTGAATTGATGTTTCTATTATACCCCCTCCGACCCGGCTTGTCAAGCGAACCGGAAATAAAAACGGCGGCTCATCGGAACCGCCGTGATTCAATTAAACTAGAGGCTTCCCGCAGAACGGGCAGAACTTCGCGCCGGGCTTCACTGCGTTTCCGCAGTATGTACAGAACGCGGAAGCGGAGTTTGCTTTCGGCTGAGCGGGAACGGGCTGGGGCGCAGGTGCGGGAATCGGCGCGGGAGCAGGCACAGGCTCGGGAACAGGCATAGGAGCAGGCACAGGCTCGGGAACCGGCATAGGAGCAGGCACAGGCTCGGGAATCGGCGCGGGAGCAGGCACAGGCTCAACAGGAGTCGGAACCGCGTTCACAGGCTGAACCGGAACCGGCTGAACAGGCTGAACGCTCTGAACAGGCTGCGCTGCCTGGGCATTCGGCTGATACTGTGGGTGCTGAGTCTGCTGGGGCTGCTGATAAGGAATAGTCGGCAGCTTCGGCTCAAATGCGGACTGGCTGTCCTTCGGCTCGTCAGCGGTGTTGTTGTCGGTATCGATCCCGGCGTTCTTTCTCACCGCGAGAACGGTCTCAAACAGAATGCGCAGAACGACGTTTCCAACGATGACATACTTGAATATAGCGCCGAATCCGTCGATGGTGGTGATGCACTTCGCAATGCCTATAAACACAAGGAACGCCGCTAGGGAGTAGTAGGTTATCTTCACGATATAAAGCGGCAGAAAGCGCTGACCGTTCGCGTACTGCATGAATTTGCCCGCGGACGGATCCTTCGCCTTCGGGCCGAAAACCTTCCAGTAAAGCAGGATCCCCGCCGCGACTGAAATAACAAGTCCCAGTATAGTAAGCAGGAGATTCGCGATCATGCCGCCGCTCAGGGCTGCGTAGATATCAAACATAGCGTGTACCTCGTTTCATTTGATTTTTCGGCGTGTGCCGTAAGGTCACCTCTAAAAACCTTGTTTGAGTGAAAATGTGTATAGCACACCGACTGCTTCTTCAAACCTCCTCGTAAGGCATACAGCCTTACTTCGTCGGCTTTCATCGCATTCGGCGCACTCTACCCATTTTCCCTTTTCAAACCGGTTTTTAGAGGTTCCCATAATAGAATTATAACATAATTATACGACAAATGCAACAATATTTGTTATATTTTTTCAGAAATATCAAACGGAGTGGTCTGGTAAACGAAGTAGTTCAGCCAGTTGGTGTAGATGAGCGTGGAATGCGCCCTCCACTTGAGCACAGGCTGCTTCGCGGGGTCGTCGTCCGGGAAGTAGTGAGCGGGAATCTTCGGGTTCAGACCCTTTTCAAGGTCGCGCTTGTACTCCAGAGCCAGTGTGTCCGCGTCGTACTCGGAATGCCCTGTTATGAAGAACTGGCGGCTGTCCTCGCTGCAAACGGCATACACGCCCGCCTCGTCGGAAACCGCCATCACCTTGAGCTGCGGCACCTTCTCGATGTCCTCGCGGCGAACCTCGGTATGGCGTGAATGCGGCGCCCAGAACTCGCTGTCGAACCCTCGGAACAGTCTTGATTTCGGTGTGAGCAGAGTGTGCCTGAACACGCCGGAGAGCTTCTCCGGGAGCGGGTACTTCGGAATGCCGTAGTGGTAGTACAGCGCCGCCTGAGCCGCCCAGCAGATGTGGAACGTGGAATGCACATGGGTTTTCGTCCAGTCCATTATTTTGCAAATCTCCTCCCAGTAGTCGACCTCCTCAAACGGAAGGTGCTCCACCGGAGCGCCGGTGATTATGAACCCGTCAAAGTTCATGTCCTTTATCTCGTCGAAGGTCTTGTAGAAGTTCAACAGGTGCTCATGTGAGGTGTTCTTGCTGGTGTAGGTTGAGGTCTGCACGAGAGTCACCTCGATTTGCAGCGGAGTATTAGACAGGCTACGGAGTATCTGCGTTTCAGTCGCGACCTTGGTCGGCATGAGGTTCAGTATGCCTATCTTCAGCGGACGTATGTCCTGGTGGAGAGCGCGGTGCTCCGTCATGATGAATATATGCTCGTTTTCAAGTATCGACTGCGCGGGCAGTCCGTCGGCTATTTTTACTGGCATTTTTTATTCCTTTCCCATTGCGTATCCTTTGATACAGCCGTATGATACAGCCGTAGAACGCGGCATTTATTTTTATAATATGAATCTATTATAGCTCAACGCGCTGTTTTTGTCAAGTTTGCGCCGCACCCGCTGAATAGTACGGAAAACCCCGGGAAGCCGAGCCTCCCGGGGTCTGTATCATTCGATGTTCTGAATCTGCTCGCGTATCTTTTCTATCTCGCTCTTCTGGTCGACGACTATGCGCGTTACCTCGATGTCCTGCACCTTGGAGCCTATGGTGTTGGTCTCGCGGTTCATCTCCTGCACCAGGAAGTCAAGCTTCCTGCCCACAGGCTCGCCGGATTCCAGCATTGTGCGGAACTGCGCGATGTGGCTGCGCAGGCGTACCGTTTCCTCGTCCACGGCGGTCTTTTCGGAGAATATCCCCGCCTCCATGAGTATGCGGTTTTCGTCGATGTTCGTGGTGTTCAGCACCTCGCACATCTTGTCGTAGAGCCGCCTGCGGTAGTCCTCCACCATCTGCGGGGAGCGCGTTTCGACTACGCCGACCCACTCCTCGATTTTATCCAGGCGCGACATTACGTCCCGCTTCATGCGCTCGCCCTCGGCTTCACGCATCGCGATGAAGTGCTCCAGAGCCTCCTCCGCCGCCGACTTCACGTCAGCCCAGAGCTGCTCCTCGTCGGTCTCGGTCTTTACTACGGTGAACGCGTCCGGGATACGCAGGATATCCGACAGCGAAAGGCCGTCGTTCAGCGAATACTCCTCCTTAACGGAGCGCAGCGCGTCAACGTATTCCTTTACTATTTCCTTATTTATAGTTATCTTCTCGTCCGCGGCCTCAACGTTGTTCACCAGCACGGATATCTCCACCTTGCCGCGGTTTATCCTGCCCTGGAGCAGGCTCTTGAGCTTCTCCTCGATGTAGCCCAGGCTGCGCGGGAGCCGCGAGCTGAACTCGTAATACCGGTGATTCACCGCGCGTATCTCTACGGTGATATCCCTGCCGTTAAGTACCTGATGACCTCTGCCGAAGCCTGTCATGCTCTTTATCATGTTACTGTCCTTTCGACCTGTTGAACCCTACTGCTGTCAGATGTGCGCCAGACCCTTGTCCAGCATGTACTGCGCCGCGTGCATGATACCCGCCTTGCCTGTCGGGAACGTAAGCCCGCCCTGGAGCCACACTGCAAAAGGCTCACGCAGCGGAGCGTCCGCTGAAAGCTCGATGGAAGCTCCCATCGTAAAGGCTCCAGCCGCCATTATGACCTGGCTGTCGTAGCCCGGCATGTCCCACGGCTCCGGGGAAGCGAAGCTGTCCACCGGGGAGCCGGCCTGAATGCCCTGGCAGAACGCGATGAGCTGCTTCTCGCCGCCGAGCTTCAGCGCCTCGATGATGTCGGTGCGCTTCTCGCTGTACTTCGGGAACGCCTCGAAGCCGAGAAGCTCCGCCAGAGCCGCCGCAAACGCCGCAGTCTTGAGCGCCGCGCAGACCGCTTCCGGCGCATGGAATATTCCAAGGTACATTCCGCGGAGCTGATTCAGGCTCGCGCCGACCTCCTTGCCAGTGCCCGGAGTGGTCAGCCTGAACGCGCACAGCTCCACGAGGTCTGCCCTGCCCGCGATGTAGCCGCCGGTCTCCGCGATTCCGCCGCCGAGATTCTTGATAAGGCTGCCCGCAATGAGGTCGGCGCCGACTGAAACCGGCTCCTTTTCCTCGACCAGCTCGCCGTAGCAGTTGTCGGTGAATATCACGCAGTCCGGATTAACGCTGCGGACTGCCTCGCATATCTTCGCGATGACCTCAATGCTCAGCGACGGGCGCAGGGAATATCCCCTGGAGCGCTGGATATAAGCCATCCTGCAGGTTCCCGCGCGGCGCTTTATGCCGTCGTAGTCCGGGGTGCCGTCCGGCAGGAGGTCTACCTTGCCGAACTTCACGCCGAAATCCTTCAGTGAACCTATCCCATCGCCGGAAATTACGCCCTGCATGGTGTCGTAGGGGTCGCCGGTGACGGAAAGCAGCTCGTCCCCGGGGCGTAGGATACCGAACAGCGCGGTGGTTATCGCGTGGGTGCCGTTCACGAAATTGTGGCGCACCAGGGCGTCCTCGGCGCCGAGTATCTGCGCGAAGACCGCGTCCAGCTTGTCCCTGCCGTCGTCGCCGTAGCCGTAGCCGTTAGTCCCCTTCATGTGGATATCGCTTATCCTGTTGTCGATGAACGCCTTTAAAACGCGCTCGCCGTTGTATTCCGCCATGCGGTCGAACTCGGCAAACTGCGGAGCGCACAGCTCCATTGCCTTTTTTCCTGCTTCCACCAGTTCCGGTGAATAATCGAAGAATGCCATTTTATCTATCCTTTCAAGCCCGGGAGCCTTCCCGGAATACAATTAACGCATACATTTTTATTTTACACTTTTTTAGGGGTTATGTCAACACCTAAATGTGAAAAATTCAGAAATTCTGACGCTCTGAAATAAGGATTGACTTTTTCAGGAAAAGCGGGTATAATAGAAAGACCAAAGGAGGGTGCTATATGAAAAAGATAATCGCGATACTATCTGCGCTGCTTCTGCTGACAGGCTGCACCGGGAACATCACATCGCCAGGGAGCCAGACGAGCCAGTCCAGCCAAATCAGCCAAACCAGCCAAACCAGCCAAACCAGCCAGTCCGAGCAGTCCGGAACTGCGCCGAAGGAGTCCACGCCGGAAAGCTCCGCACAGGCGGAAGCCACCGCCGAACCGCCGAGCACCGAGCCCGTAAATACCGCGGAGCCTCCGGAAACCATGCCAACCGGGGAGCTTCCCGGAACCGGAACGGCTGAGAGCCTTCCGGTAAAGGCGCAGTACCTTGAGGACGTGCCGGAGCTTGGTGAGCACGACACGTTCATTCAGACCGACGGAACCGAGGTCAGCGAATCAGCCGTAAAGGTGGTATTCTCCGCAGAAAGCACGGTCAGCGACTTCAGGCTGCTGTCGATAGCAATGCAGGACATCGACGAGAACGGGATCTTCACGTTCTCCGCCGAGGAGCTGTACTCGCAGCCCGAGCTTACGCCGGAGCGTCCGCTGGAAGCGGGTCTGGTGTTCCTGGGAGATATCCCGAACAACGGAATATCCTTCACCGACACCGATGGGAACGTAAAGTACTTCTCCGTGGATATGAGCGGCATGGACGGTTCCCTGATACTCTGGGAGATAACCGTAATATGAAAAAATCCCGCAGCCATACGGCTGCGGGATCTTAATTTGTTGAACTATCAGAGGTTGGCAGAGGCGTCAGAATCACGCAGCGTGAAGTTCCCTATAAGGCCCTTCATCGTTGCAGCCTGCGCCGAAAGCTCCTCGGAAGCCGCAGCGGATTCCTCCGCAGTCGCGGAGTTCGTCTGGACTACGTTGGAGATCTGATCGATTCCTATGGAGATCTGCTTGATGGAATCCGCAGCCTCCTTTGTGGAATCGGAGATCTTGTTGTTGATCTCCTCGACCTTTGCAGAGGATTCTACAACCGCCGTCATCATCGCGGCTGCTTCGTTCACGATGGCGCTGCCGTTCTCAATTGCGGAAACGGTGCCTTCGATCATGTTCGTGGTGTTCTGTGCAGCCTCGCCGGACTTGGCGGCAAGGTTGCGCACCTCGTCAGCCACGACCGCGAAGCCCTTTCCGGCTTCACCCGCACGCGCGGCTTCTATCGCCGCGTTCAGCGCGAGTATATTCGTCTGGAACGCGATGTCCTCGATGGTCTTGATAATGTTCTTGGTCTCTGCGGAGGAATTCTTGATCTCCTCCATTGCGCTGATGAGGTTCTCCATCTTCGCAGAGGTGTCGCCGAGCTTCTCGGCGGCTTCCTTTGTGCATTTGCTTGCATCTTCTGCGTCCTTGGAATTTTCGTGTATCATTTCGGATACCACGTTGATGGTCGCAGCCAGCTCCTCAACGGAGGAAGCCTGTTCGGTAGCGCCCTGTGACAGCGCCTGCGCGCCTGAGGAAACCTGTTCGGAGCCTGCCGCAACCTGGTCGGCGGCGGTGCTTATCTCGGACATGGTTGCGCTGAGCTTGTGGTTGATGTCGCGGACATAATGGAGCAGCTTCTGGCAGTCGCCGACATAGAACTTTTCATTCTCAGCAGTATGTACGTTCAGGTTGCCGGTGGACATTGACTCGAGAATGCGCCCGATATCGCTGATAATGTTGTTGAGGTTGCTGACGACCGTCTTTGTCGCCTCGGAGAGACGTCCGGTCTCGTCCTTGGAATGAATCTCGGGAACCTGGCTTGTGAGGTCGCCCACGGCGAGCTTCTCGATACGCTCGGTGCATACTTTTACGGAGGAACCTATCTTCTTGCCGAGGCAAACTGAGATGAACGCTGAAACGACGCATGCAACAATAAGAAGGATCACGGTCATCACAATAGCGCGGGATGTAGAGTCCATAAAGTCGCCGGTGGGAGCGTAAACTGCAAGCGACCAGCCGTTTGAATCCTGGATCGGGGCATAGGAAAGGAACTTGCTTACGCCGTTGAGCGTGTACCGCGCAACGCCGGATTCGCCTGCACGCATGCTCTCGTGCGCCTTTGCAAGCGTCTTGTATCCGGCCTGACCGGAGGTGTCCGCAGCCGCGAGCTGTTCGATGTTCTCGCCGCGCTTTACAAGATCGCTGTCGATATCGGCGATGGTGTTGCCATTCTTGTCGATTATGTAGGCTCCACAGTTTTCGCTGAGCTTTATACTTCTCACGATATCGTTGAGGAATTCGGGATCAGGAACGATGGTAATGCAGCCCGCTGTTTCGCCGTCGGTAATGCCGTTTTTCCAGATAGGAGCCGCGATTATGATCATCAGTTCGCCGGTCACTCTGGAAACGATAGGCTCGGTTACGGTGACATTTCCTTTCATCGCGTTCTGGAAGTACTCGCGGTCGGAATAGTTGTTGCCGTCGAAGCTTTCCCCGTTAGGCTTGATGATGTTGCATTTCTGCAGTTCGTGACGCTCAATGATCTGCTGAACTATTTCGCTGAGTTCGCTGTCGCTGGTCGACGAGTCTGAGAGCTGGGACATTGTGCCAAGCTCCCTTGCAATGTTGGTATAGGAACGCATCTCCCAGTATGCGCGCTCCGCCGCGACCTGCGCCGAAGCGGTCATGCTGCTGTATACCAGATTTACGGTACTGTTGTAGATCATGATGCAGGCAAATCCGCCAAGCGTGAACAGCGAAATTGCAACTGTAAGGATACAGCTTACCAGTATCCTCATACCGATAGATTTCATAGAAAACCCTCCCTTTTTTTGCGGCGCCGCGCAGGTGTCATTCGGATCATACGGTGCTGCATATCACACCGCGAGCCGAACATTTGAACATTTATAGAAAATGCTCTGCCGTGATGTAATTTTCTTTAATTAATAATACCACAAAAATCATGGTAAATCAAGCGGATTTCCACACATTTTTCGACAATCTGGCGATTTTTGTAGATACTATATAAAAGCCGGGGCTGCATAGAGGTTCACATTATACAAACACGAACTGCACCAACAGCATGTAGATAACCGTCCCGGCGGCGATGGACAGCAGCATGCTGCGCTTCCACAGGTGAATTCCGACCGTGGCGGCTCCTGCGATAAGCTCAGGAAGACCCCAGCTATACTCCGTCACGGAAACGCTGCGCAGGCAGTAGACGATGAGCATTCCGAAAATTGCGCCGGGGAGCACCTTCCCGAGGTACTGTATGTATTTCGGGGTAGGCTTGTCCTGCCGGAACACCAGGAACGGCAGGAAACGCATTGCCATCGTCCCGAGGGTGCACATCACGATGGTGATTATCTGTTCGGCGATGGTCACTTTTCCTCACCTGCCTTCCGCCCGACGGGCTTCCTGAACGCGGTGAGAAGCAGCAGTATGCATATCATCGCGGGTATCATGAAGTTATCCTTGCCGAATATCAGCAGGCAGGCAGCGCTGCTCGCCAGACCCGCCCATTCGCTGAAATGGTGCTTCTCCTTGAGCCACTGCTCCAGGAATATCACGATGAACATTGCTGTCATCACGAAATCCAGACCCTTCGTGTCGAAGGTGATGAGATTCCCGAGCAGACCTCCCAGTGTGGCTCCGCCGACCCAGTAGAGCTGGTTGAGCAGCGTTACGAAGAAGTAGAACCAGCCGCGGTCGCAGTCCTCGGGGATCTCAGCGGTGCAGTTTATGCTGAACGTTTCGTCGCACATGCCGTAGATGAGGTAGAATTTCTTCCAGCCCATGTCCTTGAACTTGTCCAGCATGGAAATTCCGTAGAACAGGTGCCGCGCCTGTATCATCAGCGACACCATCAGCACCTGGAGCGGCGCGAACGGCGAAAGCAGCATCTGCGCCGCGAGGAACTCCAGACTGCCGCCGAAAATCACCGCCGCCATTATCATCGGGTAAACAAAGCTGAACCCGGAAACGTTCATGTAGATACCGTAAGCCATTCCCAGAAACAGGAACCCCGCAAGTATCGGTATAGTGCAGGGAAACGCCGCCCTGAACGACCTCGTTATAATGCCCTTGTTATTTTCCATGTCGTGTAGTGCCTCCATTCCGAACAGCTATGTATTATATCATATTACTGGGTATTTTGCAAGAGAAGATAAGGAATTCCCGCCAGTATATGTAAGTATTCCGGGTCGTTTATACCTGTGCGGCGCGGTAAATAGTACTTGGTAACCTCTAAAAACCGGGACACGAGCAGATTTCGTACATGACTTATATCAGATGCTAGGCGTCAAACCGCAGTAATACTGTATGTATTTCAAGGTTTGACAACGAAGCAGATGATATAAGTCATAGAAATCTGCCGTGAAGGAGGTTTTTAGAGGTTACCACTTTACAATCCGCGCAGAATATGTTATAATAAGTTATATTATGTTCGGAAAAGGGGAACCATTTATGAAAAAGCTGACCCGCCTTAAATGTCTACCGAGCCTTATCCTGGCTCTGGCGGCGGCGCTGTCGCTGACGGCATGCTCCGCCGATACGGCTTCCGGCGTATTCCCGGAGCTGTCGCAGATAGTCGGCGAGATAATACAGACCGCAGAGGAAAGCTCCCCGGTAACGCGGGAGTTCTTCCAGACCCAGGAGCCGGAGGAGCTGTCCGCAGAGCCTGAGCGCCCTGACGTTCCGCAGACCCCCGGCGAGGGGCAGGTTGGCTTCCCGCAGACCGATGAGGAGCCCGTACAGCCTGACGCGCCGACGGAAAGCTCCATCGCCGAGGACGGCAGCTACACCACCAAGGAGGACGTCGCGCTGTATATCCACACCTACGGGAAGCTGCCGCAGAACTTCATCACGAAGAAGCAGGCGCGGGAGCTTGGCTGGGGCGGGGGTTCCCTGGAGCCATACGCGCCGGGCATGTGCATAGGCGGCGACCGGTTCGGGAATTACGAGGGTCTGCTGCCGGAGGGTCACAGCTATACCGAGTGCGACGTAAACACGCTGGGAGCCTCCAGCCGCGGCGCGGAGCGGATAGTATTCTCATCGGACGGGCTGATATACTACACCGGCGACCACTACGCGAGCTTCACATTATTATACGGAGAGGAATAAACCATGAAAACACTTATCATCGACGCTGCCTCCATCGACAGCATGTACACTATCCACGACAGATTCATTGCCGCGTTCGATTTCGCGGAGTGCTACGGCGAGACCCTGGATTCGCTGCACGATTACCTCTGTGAAATAAATAAGTTCGACGCCCACGTGAAGATACTGAATAATTCCAGGCTCGAGGAAGCCGTAGGCGCGAAGGAAGCCGCCGCGCTCCGCAGAGTGCTGACCGACACCGAGGCAGAGAATCCCAGGTTCACAGTTGAGTTCGTTGACTGAGCAGGAAATAAAAAACTAACTGCGCCTTTATGGGCGCAGTTTTCCTTTTTGACCGTGCTATAATATGTATCAGCAAATGCGCAGAATAAATCACGGGAACCTCTAAAAATCGGTTTGAAAAGGGAAAATGGGTAGAGTGCGCCGAATGCGATGAAAGCCGACGAA
>OIGD01003557.1_pt1 | contig 10286 bp, 9 predicted proteins | sample 1582211 | NCBI WGS metagenome assembly OIGD01 (sample SAMN04414078, study PRJEB24778) | human gut metagenome | material: faecal | host: Homo sapiens
CTCATTAATAAAGGTTGCTTTAGTATTTCCTAATTCATTGATAATCACGCCCTCATTTTTATATAGGGCTTGTAAATCAAGCACTTGCAATCCTTTTGTGTTTAATCGATTTTTTACTTGGCTGGGATTTCTTAAGTCCGATGACTTACAAACATCTGCAAGGCAGAATAGCGGTTCTTCACTTGTTCCTGCAACTCTAATTTCGCCAAAGGATTCATTCTTGAAAATCTGAATATTATTTTTCATAACTTTATGTCTTTATATAAATGAAAAGGGGAGCACCAGCCTAACCGTATAAAGTGGAAGTTTACGAGTTAAACCGATGTCCCCAAATATCTTTATCTGTGCAGAACTTCCACAAACTGCAACTATGATAGCTATCTTATGGCAGCAAAGTTATTAACTGTTTGAATATCAGTCAAATGTTAATAATTTCACTTTTTATTCTATTTTGGGATGAATGAAATAGAATGAAATAGAGTGAAATAAAATGAAAATCAATGAATAAGAAAATCCGTCAAAGACTGGGACTGCATTTCTATGCAGTGGGGCTTTGGCGGATTTTTTTGTTTTGTCGTAATAAAGAAAATGTGTATCATTTTGTGCATGAAATGATCAATTAAGTCTATATGTTTCTATAAAATTTTCAAATATAATAGGAATCATCCTGCATGGTTTTCGAATCTGTTTGTTTCAGTTTACGGTATTGCAGGGGTGACATACCTGTATTCTTTCGGAAAATCTGCGAAAAATACGACTGTGATGAAAAACCTGTGCTGGATGCAACTTCTGCAATCGAGCGACTGGAGCTGAGCAATAGTTCTTTGCTTGCAGCGAGTCTGGTTTCCATCAGGTAATTGATGGGGGATGTTCCAACATACTCCGTAAAAGAATGTGATAAATAAAAACTATTATCAGAACCTTTAACAACTGGGTAGTTTATAGATGTACCGAAAACAGTTATCCATCCAACGGTTGAAGAATTTATTGAACTTAAATTATCAAAATCTAATTCATATGCAATAATTTTTTTTGAATCATCTTCAGTAGATTCAGAATTTTCATTATTAGGAATTTCAATTTCTATAGTGTCTAAAATTGAAGAATTTGTAACATTAGATAACATGTCAGCACTTTTTTTATTTTCCATATACCAATTAAAAATATAAATTAAACAATATATAATAACTAATATTGAAATAATTCTAAAAATTATAATAATTATATTTCTTTTTTTATCTTTTGAATGTTTGCTTTTCATAAAAAAAACTATCCTTTCTTTATTTAATATATATTTTGTATTAATTTAAACTAATTATAACAAAACGATTTAAAAAAGTCTATAACATAAATGTCAAGTGAAAAATTAAATTCAATTTCGTAAAGTAAATCAAGTTGTGTTATTTAATGCTACAATCATAAACACACAAATTGGAAAAAACACTTGACAGTTGACAATAATACATATAAAATAAATGTGTGAGTAGAAATATATAATATTATTGAATAAAAATATATTTAAACTGAACATTGAAAATTTAATAGAAAGAGGTGTTAGATTATGGGAGACACTATAATCATAATCGCCGTTTTTCTTATCTCAGCAGTAATTTTTACTTTCGTAGGGTTTATAATAAGAAAGAAAATTGCTGAATCTAAAATGCAAAGTGCAGAAAATGAAGCTAAAAGAATTATTGAAACAGCAACTAGAGATGCTGAAAATAAAAGAAAAGAAGAAATATTTAAAGCAAAAGAAGAAATAATGAATGCAAGAAAAGATTTAGATCAAGAGATTAAAGAAAGAAGAGGCGAAGTTCAATTACAAGAAAGAAGATTAGTCCAAAAAGAAGAAAATCTAGAAAATAGAATATCTCGGATTAGAGAAAAAGGAACAAGAATTAATAAAAAAAGATTCAGAATTAGGAAACAAAGCAGCAGAGTTAGATAAAGTTATTGATTCTCAAAAAGAAGAATTACAACGTATTTCTAGAATGTCTATAGAAGACGCTAAGAAATTCTTGTTATCAGAAGTTGAAAAAGATTTAGTAAAAGAAAAGGCTAATCTAATTAGAAGTTTTGAAGAAGAAACTAAGGAGAAAGCAGATAAAAGTGCTAAAGAGATAATAAGTTATGCAATACAAAAATGTGCTGCAGACCATACATCTGAAACTACTGTATCTATAGTATCATTACCAAATGATGATATGAAAGGTAGAATAATAGGTAGAGAAGGACGTAATATTAAAACATTAGAAACTTTAACAGGAATTGATTTAATAATAGATGATACACCAGAAGCAGTTATAATTTCTGGTTTTGATCCATTAAGAAGAGAAGTTGCAAAATTGGCTTTGGAGAAATTAATTGATGATGGTAGAATCCACCCTGCTAAAATCGAAGAAATGGTTGAAAAAGCTAAAGAAGAAATAGCAGCTATAATCAAGGAAGAAGGAGAAAGAGCAGTTTTAGAAACTGGTGTAATAGGACTTCATCCAGATTTAGTAAAATTGATAGGAAAATTAAAATATAGAACAAGTTATGGTCAAAATGTTTTAAATCATAGTATAGAGGTATCTAATCTAGCAAGAATAATGGCAGATGAATTGGGACTAGACACTAAAGTCGCAAGACGTGCAGGTTTATTACATGATATTGGAAAAGCTTTAGACCACGACATGGAAGGTACTCATGTTGAAATTGGTGTAGACATACTTAAAAAGTATAAAGAAAATCCAATAGTAATAAATGCAGTAGAAGCTCACCACGGTGATGTTGAACCACAAACTTTAGAAGCAGTACTAGTACAAGCAGCTGATGCTATTTCAGCCTCAAGACCAGGAGCAAGAAGAGAAACTTTAGAAACATATATTAAACGTCTACAAAATTTAGAAGAAATTGCCGATTCTTTTGAAGGCGTAGATAAGTCATTTGCAATTCAAGCTGGTAGAGAAATACGTGTTATTGTAAAACCAGATAAAATTTCAGATGATCAAATGGTTTTAATGTCTAGAGATATTGCTAATAAAATTGAAAATGAAATGGAGTATCCAGGACAAATTAAAGTTAATATGATTAGGGAAACTAGAGTTATCGAATATGCTAAATAAAAAAGAGTGAAATTGAAGGAATTTGGGACGTTTCGGAGGAGGAATTGGGGACGTTTTACTTTTCCTACTTAATTAACATAAATTTAAATTAATAAACTGTTTAAATAAGTAGGAAAAGTAAAACGTCCCCAATTCCTCCTCCGAAACGCCCAAATTCCTCCTCCGAAACGTCCCAAATTCCTTCCACGAAACGTCCCAGATTCCTTCAATTTCATTCTTTTTCTTGCCAAAAAATAACCTGTATGCTATTATAGTAAGGTAGAAAGGAGAGATGCAATTTGAAGATATTAGCAGTAGGAGATATAGTAGGGGAGAATGGAGTAAAGAAATTAAAAGAAGAATTACCTAAAATAAGACAAAATGAAAATATAGATTTTGTAATAGTAAATGCAGAAAATTCAGCAGGAGGAATGGGAATTACAACTAAAATATTTAATGATTTATTAAGTTTAAAGATAGATTGTATAACGATGGGAAATCATACATGGGGTAAAAAGGATATTTTTACTTTTATTGATAATCCGAAACTTTTAAGACCAGCAAATTACTCAAAGGGTGTTGTGGGAAAAGGTTATGGAATTTATGAATGTAAAGGCAAAAAAATAGGTGTGATAAATTTAATAGGAAGAACAGATATGAATGTTTTATCTGAAAATCCTTTTACAGTTGCAAGTGATTTAGTAAATAAATTAGCTGATAAGACAGACATGATTTTTATAGACTTTCATGCAGAAGCTACTGCAGAAAAAATAGCAATGGGAATGTATTTAGATGGTAAAATAACTGCTTTATACGGAACACATACACATGTACAAACAGCTGATGACCAGATATTTGAAAATGGAACAGCATATATAACAGATATTGGAATGACAGGTCCTAAAAAGTCAGTTATAGGTATGGATCCAAATGCATCTATAAAAAGATTTGTAACTTCATTACCAGAAAGATATAAATTAGCTGAAGGTGAATGCATTTTTAATGGATGTATTTTTGAGATAAATGATGAAAATTGTCGAGTAAAAAAGATTAATAGAATTAATATAAGATAATTGTAAAAAAATGGAAAAATCTGGCGAACGATTCTTCCATTTTTTCTTAGAAAACACTAGACTTTAAACTCCTTATGTATTATAAATATAAATGTAGTTGAGAAAACAAAAAAATAAAAACATAGGAGGCAAAAAATGGAAGTTTTAAAAATCTCATCAAAATCAAATCCAAATTCAGTAGCAGGAGCAATAGCTGGATTGGTAAAGGAAAATAATTATGCAGAAATGCAAGCAATAGGAGCAGGAGCTTTAAATCAAGCAGTTAAGGCAGTAGCAATAGCAAGAGGTTTTGTAGCACCATCTGGTGTTGATTTAGTTTGTGTACCAGCATTTGCAGAAGTTCAAGTAGAAGGGGAGGAAAGAACAGGAATTAAATTAATAATAGAGTCTAGAAAATAAGATGAAAATCAAAATTAAAAAAATAATAGGGGGCATGTATATAATTATTTATCATGTCCTCTTTTGTATATATGATATAAAATTTAACTATTGAAAATTTAAAAAAAATAATATATTATAATGACGAAAGAAAATAATTATAAGGAAAGAAAGTACAATGAAATTTAAGTATATTAAATATATTTTTATAGTTTTAGTTATTTTAATAGTAATTTTTGCAATTTATAAAGTAACTTCAAAAAATAATTCAAAACTTAGTAATGATTTTTCAGAATCAAATGAAACCGTTTATCAAGACAATTTGAGATTAGGAATATGTAGTTTTGATACTATAAATCCGTTATTAACTAAAAACAAAGAAATGGTTAATATAAATCAATTAATATATGAACCACTATTAACTTTAGATTCTTCATATAAACTAAATTTTTGCTTAGCTACTGAATATGCAAAAACTGCTACAACAACATATATAATAAAAGTTGATAATAATGTTAAATGGTCAAATGGAATGAATTTTAGTGCTAAAGATGTAAAATTTACTATAGATTTATTAAAGTCAACTGATACTATATTTTCAGAAAATGTTAAGAATATATCAAGTGCAGAAGTAATTGATGATTCTACTGTAAAAATCAATTTAAGTGAAGAAACTTATTTTTTTGAAAATAATTTAATTTTTCCAATAATGTGTCAAAATTATTATGCAGGAGAAAATTTTTTTGAATCGACAAAATATCCTATTGGTACAGGTTTGTATAAAATATCATCTTTTTCAAATAATGAAATAGTACTAGAGAAAAATGAAAATTATAGAAATACTGAAAATACCAATAAAAATATTCAAAAAATAAATATCACACTGTTTAATTCAATGGGAGAACTTTATAATAGTTTTAAAATAGGCAATATAGATATTATTAATACTTCAAATTTAACATATAAAAATTATATAGGAACAATTGGGTATTATGCAAAAGAATATAAAGGTAGAGAATATGATTTTTTAAGTTGTAATTGTGATGATTATTTAATGAAACAAAAAAGTGTAAGACAAGCTATTAATTATGCAATAGATAGAGAAAATATAATATCTACAATATATAATAATAGATATTATCCATCAGAATATATACTGGATTATGGAAGTTATGTGTATAGTGGTAATTCATCAAGTTCAGGTTATAATCCTGAAAAGGCAAAAGAAATTCTTGAAACAGACGGCTGGGTATATACAAATAATAGGTGGAAAAAAAACGGATATAATTTGTATATAACAATAAGTGTAAATTCAAGTAATTCTAAAAGGGTGGAAGTAGCTAAAGTTATAAAAACGCAACTTGAAAGTATTGGAATTCAAGTTAATATAAATGAGCTTTCAGATAATCAATATAATTGGAATTTAAAAAACAAAAATTATCAAATATTATTAACAGGTGTTTATAACAGTTATAGTCCGGAACTTACATATTTCTACGGAGAAGGAAATATTGCTAATTATAAAAATGATGAAGTTTCTAGAATATTAAGTGACACCAAAAATATTACTGATCAAAAAATATTAGGAGAAAAATATAAAAATTTAGTCAATATAACTAAAGAAGATTGTGCATATATCAGTCTATACAGAAATAAAAATACTCTATTAATAAATCAAAAGGTTATAGGAAATTTTGAACCAACTAATTATGGAATATTTAGAAATTTTGAGAGTTGGAATAGGGAATAAAAAACAAATTAAAAAAATATAAAAAACATGTTGACAAAAGAAGAAATGTAATGTATATTATAGAAAGTGATACAAACAAATGTTTAAAAGGAGAGGTAATTATGGAAAACGCAGAAAAGAAAAAAGCATTAGAGGCAGCTCTAGGGCAAATTGAAAAACAATTCGGTAAAGGTTCAGTTATGAAATTAGGAGATTTTACAGCAATGAATGTAGAAGCCATACCTACAGGAGCATTAAGTTTAGATGTTGCTTTAGGAATAGGTGGTATACCTAGAGGAAGAATAATAGAGGTTTTTGGACCAGAATCTTCAGGCAAAACAACATTAACTTTACATATGATAGCAGAGGCCCAAAAATTAGGAGGAGAAGCAGCTTTTATTGATGCTGAACATGCATTAGATCCTGTTTATGCTAAACATTTAGGAGTTGATATAGATAATTTAATAGTTTCTCAACCAGATACTGGTGAACAAGCATTAGAAATTGCAGAAGCATTAGTTAGAAGTGGTGCTTTAGATATCATTGTAGTAGATTCAGTTGCTGCATTAGTTCCTAAAGCTGAGATAGACGGAGATATGGGAGATTCTCATATTGGTTTACAAGCAAGATTAATGTCACAAGCATTACGTAAATTAGCTGGTGCTATAAATAAAACAAAAACAGTAATAGTATTTATAAACCAATTAAGAGAAAAAGTAGGAGTAATGTTTGGAAATCCAGAAACAACACCAGGAGGACGTGCATTGAAATTCTATGCATCTGTTAGATTAGACATAAGAAAAATAGAAAACTTAAAACAAGATGGAGAGGTTGTAGGTAATAGAGCAAGAGTTAAAATAGTAAAAAATAAAGTTGCTCCACCTTTTAGAGAAGCAGAGTTTGATATTATGTATGGAAAAGGAATATCAAAAGAAGGAAATATAGTAGATTTAGCAGTTAACCTTGATATTATTGAGAAAAGCGGTTCTTGGTTTAGTTATAATGAAACAAGGATTGGACAAGGTAGAGAAAATGTAAAAAAATATTTAATAGAAAACCCAGAAATAATGAAAGAAATAGAAGATAAAATTAGAGATAATTTTAATAAAGCTTTTGAAAAAAGTTTAGGTGATGAGCCTGAAGAAACAGAAGATGATGGAGAAGAATAATAAATGTATTCGTTAGAAGAATTTGAAAAATATGATAAAATGAAATCAAAAGTTCTAAAATATGTTTTATATAAGAAAAGAACAGAACAAGAAGTACGTAAAAAGTTTTCAAAAGAACTTGAAGAAAATGTCTTAGATGATATAATAGAAGAACTTAAAGAAAATTTATACATAAATGATTACAACTATATAGAAAGAGCTGTAAATGAGTTTGTTAATTTAAAAAATTTATCTATAAAAGAAATAAAATACAAATTATATTTTAAAGGAATAAAAAATAGTTTAATAGATGAGTATATATATAATAATATTGACTTTCTTGAAGAATATGAACAAAAATCAGCATATAAAATAGCTTATAAAAAAAGAAACATTATGGAAGATGATGAAATAAAGGTATATTTATTAAAAAAAGGATATACTGATGAGTGTATAAAAAAAGCATTAGAGTAAATACAAGGTTTATAGGTAAAACCTTATTTAAAAACCTAAATATACTATACAAGGATTGTTAATTATAATGCAAAATGTACTAACATTAGAAACAAATAAATATGAGATAAAAATAGATAATTTTGAGGGACCATTAGACTTACTATGTCACTTAATTGAAAAAAATAAATTAGATATATTCGAAGTAAAAATAAGTGATATAACAGACCAATATATAGATTATATAAATCAAATGGAAAAAATGAATCTTGAAGTAACAAGTGAATTTTTAATAATGGCTTCTACACTATTATATTTGAAATCAAAAACACTTCTACCAAAAGAAACTGAAGATGAAGAAGAGTTAACTGAAGAACAATTATTACAAAGAATAATAGATTACAAAAAATATAAAGAAATTAGCAAAAGACTAAAAGAAAATTATGAAATATTTTCAAAACGTATATTTAAATTACCAGAAACAATAGAACTTCCTAAACAGCAATTAGAAAGAAATTACGAAAAAAATATAATTCCAGAATTGTATGCTGAAGTGATAAATAAAAATAAAGTACGTATAAACAAAAATGCTAAAAACATACAAAAAATAGCAATTACAGAAACATTTACGGTTGGTAGCAAAGTTAAAGATATGTATAGAGAATTAATTCGCAATAAAAAATTTGTATTTAATAGATTATTTTCTATTAAAAAGCATAATAAAAATGAAGTGGTTACAGCTTTTAGTGGACTTTTGGAAATGTCTAGAAGAAGCAAAGTATTAACACAGCAAGAAGAACTATTTGGAGATATTACTGTAACTAAAAATAATGCAAGATAATAAAAATTAAAGAAATATATGTAGTCAAATTTGCAAAAGTATAAACAAATAAAAAATGGAAAAAATAGTAATATACATACACAAGAATATTTATAAAGAGGTGTTATATATTGCTATTTTTTATCACTATATCAATAATATTAGTTAATGTTATAATGTTAATTTTTTCAAGTTTTAAATTAATTGTTACTAATTTAGAAATTAATAATTCAAACAATAAAATAATGCCTATTTATGAACTTAAAATTGCATTTTATCTGTTAGGGAAAATAAAACTTTTTAGCTTTAAAATTAATAATAATAAAACTAAAAAAATATTAGAAAAAGATTTTAATCATTTAATTAGAATTGAAAAAGCTATTGTTCTTTCTAATCTTTCATGGAAAAAAGATTATCCATATTTAAATGTTTCTTTTCATGAAGGCCTTTTAGAAAATTTTTCATTGAATCATTTTTTTACTAAAAATAATTGTGAAATGTTAAATTCAATATATGATATGTATTTACATTATGCTTCTTCTGCAGATGAATCATATAGAACACTTTTCCTTAAAAATAGATATACAGATGGCCCATATACAAAAGATGAGTTTTACGAAGTGATGAGAAGAATGATAATATATGGCCCAACTGATTTTAACTATGTTAATAAAACACCTGATTATAGAGAAATAACTGAGAAATTCAAAGCAAAAACTCCTGAATTATTCATGTCAGAACAAGCACCAGAGGAGTTACAAAAATTATTTTATACTAAATCAATAACACCACAATACATTTTAGAACATCCAGAATATGTTGAATATTTAAGAGGAAAAAAATTAAGTTCTTGCTTTGAGGAAAGAAAAGTAAAAATAGAGGGTAAAAAAACATCATTTGGTTACGAGGATTTTTATAAATTCCTTGAGGAAAAAACAGATTTTGATGGCTTCATGAATTTCATTACAGAGTATAGTGATGCTTTAAATATTATTTTTGATAAAACTGTAGTAAATGATTATCAATATGAGGTTGAATTTTCACCAAATGATGATATGGAGCAAATTTCAAGCAATATAGATGAAATTTTGAGAAAAGTAATTATTGAAAAAAATACACCTTATCCATCTCGTATTCCTAAACACATGATAGAAAATTATCCTTCAATGTTTTTAAATAAAGATGCACCGAAAGAATTAAAAGAAGCATTTTATAACAGAACAATTTCAACAGAGTCTATTTTATCAAATCCATCTTATAGAGAATTTTTTAGAGGTGTTGATTTGGAATTGTTGTTTAGGTATATGCCTGTTAGTGTTATAAATGATGATTATAATTATAAACAAATAAATTTAGTGAGCGGTGTTAAACAAATATTTGGACCAGATAAAGCTTTTGATGTAATGCTTTCATATAGTAAATATCTTGAACAAATTTTTAATGATAATAAATTAAATGATTTTAGATTTAATCAGTATTTTACACAGGATGATTTATTAAATGAAATTGATAGAACAATCTTACAGAATATTATTGCTGGCAAAATAAAATATGATGAAAATATACCTAAGCACTTTAAAGAGAACAATCCAACATTAT
>OIGD01003565.1_pt1 | contig 10269 bp, 10 predicted proteins | sample 1582211 | NCBI WGS metagenome assembly OIGD01 (sample SAMN04414078, study PRJEB24778) | human gut metagenome | material: faecal | host: Homo sapiens
AAGATTATACATTAAATTATATTAATAAAAAAATAAATTATGCAACTAATAACAATTTTCACTTTCTACTGGTGCGTAAAAACAATGTGCTTTATAACGCCCAGTGTTCCACTGACCCCACCATTGTGCCATACAATCATCTTGTGCAGCATTATAAAACCATAAAGCTCGAGATGCAGGGTCAAATTTTTCACCTTTTAGTACTCTTTTTGCTAGATTCAAATCAATTTCTCTTACGGGTTGATAAAAATATGAATAAAGAGTTGATTCAAATCCACCAGGATGTTGATAAACCATACTTTCAATTGAGTGTATTTCTTTAAAATCAAGGCAATTTGCCAAAACACGATTTACACCAACGTTACCAACCATTAACATACCTAGTTCACCTTCACTTTCAGCTTCGGCACGCATTAATCTGGCTAATAATTCAGCTTCTTTTTTAGTATATTGTATAATAGACATTAAATCACCACTAAAATAATATGCAAAGATACTCTAAAAAAGACATGTTAAAATTGCAACTAATTGCAATTTTAAAAATTGTAGTGTATAATAATACAACAAGATGGTGATAAAATGAATTGTACTACTACTTGCAACAATTGTAACAAATGCGATGATAAATGCCCCTATTGTGGATACAAAGGAAAAGGAGTAAAATTAGAAACTGTCGCAGAACTTACCAAAAATAAATGTGTATTTTTTGAAAATGGTGAAAAAATATATATATGCACAAATAAAAAATGTGATCTTGTTTATTTTCAAGTAGGCAATCCTAAAGTTTATTTAAAAGAAGAAATAAAAGTTCCAGTATGGTTTAAAGAAAAATATAAGAATTATATAGTTTGTTATTGTCATAATATATACTTAGATGACATAGTAAAAATTGTCAAAAATACCAATGAAAGTAATTTGACAAAAAAAGATATATTAAATTTGTTAAACACAAATCACTTAGAAGATTGCAAACACTTAAATCCTACGGGAGAAAATTGTGATATACTATTTAAAAATGCAATTCAATTTGCATATAATCAAAAAGAAAAAGGAGAGAAATAATGAATATTTGGCACGATATAGACAAAAATCGAATTAAGCCTGAAGATTTTTACGCAGTAGTAGAAATTAGCAAGGGAAGTAAAAATAAATATGAGTTAGATAAATCAACAGGTCTAATAATGCTTGATAGAATATTATATACTTCTACTCATTATCCCGCAAACTATGGCTTTATACCTCTTACATACGCAAAAGACTTTGACCCATTAGACGTTTTAGTACTATGTAGCGAACCATTAATACCAATGAGTTTAGTAAGATGTTATCCAATTGGGGTAATAAAGATGATAGATGGTAAATATGCTGATGACAAGATTTTAGCGATACCATTTAATGATCCTAATATGAACCATTATAAAGATATTAAAGATATACCAGACCATGTGATTGGTGAAATCAAGCATTTCTTTATGGTTTATAAAAACTTAGAACATAAAGAAACAACAGGCTTTAAAATAGAAGGAAAAGATGTAGCATTAGATATCATAAAAGAATCGCTAGCTTCATATGAAGAAAATAAAGATAAACTAAAACATTAGGTTTTCCCTAATGTTTTAACTATACAAAAAGAGGGAAAGAATATGACAATTTTAAATGGTAAAGAAGTAAGTAAAACTATAAAAAACAACTTAAAAAGTGAAGTAAAAGATTTAATAGAGACAACTGGTATTGTACCAAGCCTTTCAATAATATTAGTTGGCAGTAATCCTGCTAGCGAAATATATGTAAGAAATAAGATTAAGGCAGCAAATTATTGTGGAATTAATGCTAACTTGATTAGAAAAGATGAAGATATTCAAGAAGAAGAGCTTGTAAATTTAGTGAACCAATTAAATGAAGACCAATCATGTCACGGAATAATCGTTCAACTACCTCTTCCCAAACACATTAATGAACAAAAAGTAATAGATGCAATAAGTTACAAAAAAGATGTTGATGGATTTGGAATAATTAATAAAGGGCGACTATTTAGTGGCTTAGATTCAATAGAAAGTGCAACCCCTCATGGTATTATTCAATTATTAGATGCTTATGATATAGAACTTGCGGGAAAAAATGCGGTTGTGATAGGAAGAAGCAACATTGTTGGTAAACCAATGGCCCTTCTTTTGTTAAATAGAAATGCTACAGTTACAATATGCCATTCAAGAACTAAAAATCTTTCTGAAATAACTAAAACTGCAGACATTTTAGTAGTTGCAATTGGTAAACCAAAATTTATCACAGCAGATATGGTTAAAAAAGATGCTGTAGTTATTGATGTCGGAACTAACAGAGTAGAGGAAAAACTTTGTGGGGATGTTGATTTTGAAGAAGTAAGTAAAATTGCTTCATATATTAGTCCTGTTCCAGGAGGAGTTGGACCATTAACAATAGCATCATTATTAGAAAATACTGTAAAAGCATATAAAAAAATATTAAATATCGAAAAGTAGGAGGTAGAATATGGTAATAGTAGGACTTGGCAACATTGGCAAGGAATATGAAAATACACATCATAATGCAGGCTTTATGGCAATTGATCAAGTTGCAAAAGCCAATAATTTAACATTTCTACTAGAAAAGAAATTTCAAGCATATATATGTGAGTACTTTTTTGAAGGCAAAAAGAACTATTTAGTAAAGCCAATAACATATATGAATAACTCAGGTATTGCGGTAAAAGCTATAATGGATTACTACAACCTATCAGAAAAAGAGTTAGTAGTTATCTATGATGATTTAGATTTACCTCTTGGTCAAATTAGAATTAGAGAAAGTGGCTCAGCTGGTACTCATAATGGAATGAAGTCAATTGTAAACATGTTAGGTACTAAAAATTTTGCAAGAATTAGAATAGGTATTGCCAAACAAAAAGAAGTAGACACAATTGACTATGTATTATCTAAATTTTCTAAAAAAGAAATGGAGACAGTTAACGAGTCGTTAATAAAATTTCCTAATATGATTGATGATTTATTGAGAAAAGGCATCACGTATATTATGAACCATTATAATGGAAGTGATAAATAATGAATTATTTAGATTTATTGAAACTTAATTTATCTTTCAAAAATACTTTTGAAGATATAAATAATATAAATAACACCCATACTGAAAATATTTATTTATCCGAATGTGCTACTAACTTATCAAAAATGTTAGCAAGTTATTTATTCAACCAAAAAAAGCAAAATATAATATATATAACTCCATCAATTTACGAAGCATCTAAAGCCTATGAAGTTATGTGTGATATTGCGGGAACTGACAATGTCAGTTTTTTTCCAGTTGAAGAATTCATTTCTAGTGAACTTGTCGCGACAAGCGAATCTTTTAGACTCGCTAGAATGTTGACAATAGAACAGATACTAAATAAAGTACCACAAATAATTGTCACTAATGTAGAAGGTTATACTCACCAAATAATAAAAAAAGAAAAATTAGAAGAATCTATCTTAAAACTTAAAGTAAATGATATATATTCTAGAGATAAACTAGTTCATGAATTAGTTATAAGAGGATATAAAAAGGTGGCAACTACATCAACTAGTGGAACATTTAGCGTTAGAGGGAGTTTAATAGATGTATATTCTATTAATGAGCAAACTCCAATTAGAATCTATTATTTTGATGATGAAATTGAAAGTATAAAAAAAATAAATGTCGAAACACAAATGTCAAGTGGTTCTGTTAATGAAATAACAATATATCCACTATATGAAATGTTTTACGATGAAAAAGAAATTGAAAAAATAGTAAAAAGAATAAAATCAAAAAATATAATTACTGAAAAAATTCAAAGAGATATAGAATCAATTGAAAATTATCAAAATCTTGATCAACTATATACATACTTGCCAGATATTTGTGAAGAATATCAGCCATTTTATCAATTAATTGAAAATAACATATGTATATATGAAGATTATGCATCGTGTTTAGAACATGAAAAAGCCATGAATGTTGAAATTTCTGATTATTTTACTATTAATAAAAGACATATCAATAAAGATTTTTTTGTAACTTTACAACAAGCTTTATATTTTGCAAGATTGAATATATTCACTAGTGTTTTTCGTTCATCTTTGGTTGACATAAAATTAGATCAACATATACCGTTAAATACATCTAATTGTTATGAATATAATAACAATATTAGAACAATGCTAGAAGATATAAAGTTAAATAAAGAAAAAACTTATTTAATAACACATATAGATGACAAAAAATTAAAATTTATTGAAGAAACTTTTAATAGCAATCAAATAGATTTTAAACGTATTGATGATGTAACTGAAATAAAAAAAGGCAGAACATATATATCTGTTATGCCTAATGGATATGGCTTTGAAGATTTAGAGACTAATTTTTCAATAATAACTCCTAATGAATTCGCACCAGGCAAAATAATTAAAAGTTCAAAATATCAAAAATTCTTAAAAGATACAACAAAAATATATAACAAAGAAGAACTAAACCCAGGCGACTATGTAGTACATCAAGAATATGGAATAGGTAAATACTTAGGAATACAAACTAAAGAAGTACGTAACACTTTAAATGATTACCTATGTGTTGAGTATTCTGGTGATTCTAAACTTTACATACCAGTTGAAAACATATATGTTTTAGAAAAATATATTGGTTCAAAAGATAAATTGCCTAAACTTAATAGTTTAAATAGTAAAGAATGGCAAAAGAAAAAAGAAAAAATTAAAGAAAAAACTCGTGAAATTGCCAAGAAATTAATAAAAGTTCAAGCTGAAAGAGATTCTAAAATTGGATTTAAATATAAAGAAGATACACTGGAACAAATAGAATTTGAAAATGATTTTGAATACAATGAGACTCAAGATCAAAAAAGAGCAATCGAAGACGTAAAAAAAGATATGGAAGGCCCACATCCTCTAGACCGTTTAATTTGTGGAGATGTAGGATTTGGAAAAACCGAAATTGCAATGCGGGCTGCATTTAAAGCAGTTGATAACGGAAAGCAAGTTGCATATCTTGCCCCAACAACCGTTTTAACAAGACAACATTTCTATACTTTCAAAGAAAGATTTGAAAAATATGGTGTAAGAGTAGAACTTTTAAATAGATTTGTAAATGAAGCAAAGCAAAAAACAATTTTAGATGGACTAAAAAAAGGATACGTTGATATTGTAATAGGAACACATAGAATTTTGTCAAAAGATATAGTGTTCAAAGACTTAGGATTACTGATAGTCGATGAAGAACAACGATTTGGTGTAGAACACAAAGAACGTATAAAGATGCTAAAATCAATGGTAGATGTACTTACGCTTACCGCAACACCGATTCCAAGAACATTACAAATGGCATTATCTGGATTAAGAGACTTATCATTAATTGAAACACCACCAAAAAATAGATTACCTATTCAAACATATGTATTAGAAAGTAATGATTCAGTAATAAGGGAAGCAATAAATAGAGAAATGGGAAGAGGAGGTCAAGTATTCTATTTATTAAATAGAATTTCAGAACTTGATCATATTAGATCTAAAATTCATAAACTTGTTCCTAAAGCCAAAATAGGTTTAATACATGGAAAAATGGAAAAAGAAGAAATTGAAAATGAATTAGTTCAATTTCTTGACAAAAACTATGATATTTTAATATGCACAACAATTATTGAAACTGGAATAGATATACCAAATGCTAATACTTTAATAATTGAAAGAGCAGATATTCTAGGTTTATCTCAACTATATCAAATAAGAGGAAGAGTAGGAAGAGGCGAAAGACTATCATATGCATATTTAATGTATGACAAGAACAAAATAATAACATCTAATGCCGCAAAAAGGTTAGAAGCCATTAAAGAATTCACAGAACTTGGTAGTGGATATAAAATTGCAATGAGAGACTTAGCTATAAGAGGTTCTGGTGATATTTTAGGTAGTGAACAATCAGGATATATTGATGCGGTGGGAATGGATTTATATATGAAACTTCTTAACGAGGCAATAAACGAAGAAAAAGGTCTTCCAAAAGAAGAAGATAATATAAGAAAATACCATATTGATGTGTCACGCCATGTTGATGAAAAATATGTTGAAGATGACGCAATAAGAATTGAAATACATCAATCAATCAGTAAAATCAAATCACGTGAACAAATTAATATGTTAATAAAAGAATATACTGATCGCTATGGTAAATTAAGCGAACAAATCTTGTTGTATATGGAAGAAAAATATCTTGAATATCTTTTAAAGAAATTAGATGTTGAGTCGTATAAAGAAACAACAGATGAAATAAAAATAGTTTTTGATGAAGATATATCATCTAGGATGAATTCAACAAAATTATTTGATTTATCTATTGATATGAAATTAAAGTATAAATTCGATTATCGAAATAAACGAATAATAATTAAAATTGATCCACATGAAACAACCAAAAGTTATATATATGGTTTAGTAAATTATTTAGAAGCAGTAGATAAAAATGTTGTAAAACGATAGTATAAACAACAAAAAAACTTCCATACTAATATTAGCAAACAAAGCGTGGAGGTTTTAATATATATGAAAGCAACTGGAGTAGTAAGACGTATAGATGACTTAGGACGAATAGTACTTCCTAAAGAACTTAGAAGAACGATGCGAATAAAAGAAGGAGAATCATTGGAAATATATACTGATGGTACCGATAGAATAATATTAAAAAAATATTCACCAGTTCAAAACGTAAATGATTTTGTCGAAGAATTTGTCGAGAGTTTATATGCTTCTAATAAAAAAGATATAATAATAACTGATAATGAAAAAGTAATTGCTTATGCAGGAAACTTTAAACAAGATATTTCAAACAAAAGAATATCTATGAGATTAGAAGAAAAAATGAACAAAAGACAAACCCAAGTAGTTGATAAAGCAGAAAATTTTGAATTTTTAGAAAATTATAATATTCCTAAGGCAGCAATTATTAAACCAATCAATGTTCTAGGTGATATATCTGGATCGGTAATTGTGCTAAGCGATTCCATAACTGATGTTGAAAAATCACTTGCGGAATTTGGTGGAATGTTTATGGGAAGATATCTAGAAGGCTAGTAAAAAATAAGCAAAGTAATATAGTATTACTTTGTTTTTACTTTACGGTTTAATAAAGTTTTAGGGTGTAATATTTTACATTTTAAATAAAATGAAGTAATATATATGCGTAAAGATTAAAAATAAGAATGGAGGAACAAATATGCCACTAGTTAATATGAGTAGTATGTTAGAAAAAGCAAGAGAAGGCAAGTATGCAGTAGGTCAATTCAACATTAACAACCTTGAATGGACAAAAACAATTTTAGAAACTGCTGAAAAGAATCAATCACCAGTTATACTAGGTGTATCTGAAGGTGCCGGAAAATATATGGGTGGATTTGAAACAGTAGTAGGTATGGTAAAAGGATTAATGAAATACCTTAACATCACTGTTGATGTTGCTATCCATCTAGATCATGGATCAAGTTTTGAAAGTTGTAAAAATGCAATTGATGCTGGCTTTACTTCAGTTATGATTGATGGTTCACATCATCCAATTGATGACAACATCAAAATGACAAAACAAGTTGTTGATTATGCACATCCTAGAGGAGTAACAGTTGAAGCTGAAGTTGGTACTGTTGGTGGAAACGAAGATGGTGTTATTGGCGGTATTAAATATGCTGATTTAAATGAATGCGTTCGTATCGTCAAAGAAGCAAAAGTTGACGCATTAGCTCCTGCACTAGGTTCAGTTCATGGACCTTATCAAGGTGAACCAGTTTTAGGATTTACTGAAATGGAAGCTATCGGAAAAGCTTGTCAATTACCATTAGTTTTACATGGTGGAACAGGTATTCCAGATGATAAAATTAAACACGCAATTGCTTGCGGAACTTGCAAAATAAACGTAAATACTGAATGTCAATTAGCATTTAATAAATTACTAAGAGAATTCTTAGCAGATGAAAAGAATGCAAAAATCTATGACCCTCGTAAAATACTTGGCCCTGCATCAAAAGGTATTGCTCAAGCGGTAGACGAAAAAATGCATGTTTTTGGTTCAGTAAATAAACAAAATTAATTAAAAAAAGAAAACGGCTAGATAAAAATAGCCGTTTTTTTTCAAAATTTAATAAATAAATTGCTAAATAGAAATATGAGTGATATAATTATATACATGAAAATTAAGGAGGAAATATGAAAAAAATATTGACATTTATTTCACTATTTATAATGATATTGACTCTTTCTTCATGTGGAGTAAAAAAAGAAATAAAAGAAAAAACACTTCCTGATGGGAACACTTTAGATGAAGAATCAATCAGTCAATATGCTGAAGAGATAAAAACAATTTACGATAGTGAAGTTGAAAACTATAATAAACTTGAAACTAGTTGGTATAGTATATCGACAGATGCTATCACAGAAGAAGAAACTGAAAACAATGACTATACTGAAAAAACTAAAGCATGGCTTAATATGGAGTATCTCTTTTATGATACACCACTTAGCTATGAATCAAAGTCAAAAATGACAATTACTTGTAAAGTAGAAACTGAAAAAATATATACTTCAGTGGATAGAATTGATGAAAACGAAAATGCGGTAATTAATTTGAAAGCCAAAGTAATAAAAATTGATGGTAAGGTGTATCTAGATCTTGATGTAAAAACCAAAACAAATAATTCAGAGTCAAAAACAAATCAAAAATATAGTTATGATGCTTCTTCATTTGATATGAGTTATATAGAAAGTATAATAAGAGGATTAGGTATTGACGTTTCTCTTGATGTAATTTTTGATGATGGTATTAGTTTCAATCAATCACTAAAAAAAACCATGTATCAATCATTTGAAAAAATTGGAAACAAAAAAGATGAAAAAATTGGAAACAAAAAAGACTCAGGAACAACAACAAGTGATGATACTATATCAGCAGTAATAAAATCTAAAAAAGGCTTTGCGGTATCAATGTTTAAAGATACTAACAATGAAAGTGAAAAAAGCAATATGATATGGGAATGCGATGATAATTATGATACTAAAAAACTATATATTTATAGTAAAAACGTTCAAGAAAATTCAAAAGCTACAATATCAATGGAAGTTAAAAAAGTTTTATTTGGAGTAGTTATTGCTCCTACTGAAACAGAAAAGTATGAGGCGAAATAATATGAAAAAAATAATAACTCTTTTATTAACACTTATAATGGCAGTTTCACTTGGTAGTTGTAAAAATAGCAAGAAGAATAAAATAGCTACAGCTAATGAATTAAGAAATTACTTAGATTCTATCGAACTAAAAGAAGATTATAACATTGAAGTTACATATAAATCAATAGATCGCAACGTGAATTCTAAAGAAGGTAATACAATAAAAGGAATCGTTAAAGGTTATGCAAATGTAACAAGCAAAAAAGAATTTGTTAAAAGGCTGAGATGTTATGATGCAGCACAGATTGATTATATCATTGATGATAATTTTTTCTTCTTGTCTACAATTCATTACAATTGCGTCTATATTAGGGACATTGGAATTTCATCAAATAATCCTAAAAAGGTTTTTGGTGTATTCAAGGAAATGATTGAAAAATATACTCGTATAAATAAACCTGTCTATATGGAATCACGAGAAAAAACTTCGTATAAACTTATAAAGTTTTATGAGAAAAGGAAGTATTTCATTATTACTGAGGATGAATTAATAAAACTTGGAGGTGAAGTATTCCACCGGCTAAAGCTTGTGGCACCTGCTAAATAGGAAATAATTAAAAAAGGAAGAATAAGAAATGATTCTTACATTTGCCGTTATTTCAACGCTTTGCAATATATTGCTATAATAGTTTTATATAATATTAAAAGCAACATCGCCGTTTTTTTATACATGTGCGGTGTAAACCAAACTATAATTGAAAGGAGAAAAAATGAACAATCATTTTGTATCTTCAATTTTGACATTGATTTTTGTCTCATCTATGCTAGTTGGCTGTAAAGAAAGTAGTGAAGACCTTGTTTTTTATGTTTCTGCTGATGAATGCGATGAACATATGCTTACAAAGAATGTTAATATCACAGGAGTGGTTGAATCAGAAGATGCGGGGGTTTATACAGTTTCAACAAAACTTCAAAGTTTCCGTATCAAATCCTTAAAAGTCCGTAGCGGTGATGAGGTTAATGAAGGTGATGTTATCTGTGAACTTGATAGTGATGAAATTGA
>OIGD01003569.1_pt1 | contig 10258 bp, 6 predicted proteins | sample 1582211 | NCBI WGS metagenome assembly OIGD01 (sample SAMN04414078, study PRJEB24778) | human gut metagenome | material: faecal | host: Homo sapiens
ACGTTTTTGTTGTCATACTTACCTCCATTCTAAAGCATTTATCGCTTTTTGGAACGGTGTGATTGAATCAGAAGTATAATCAGTAATCTTAGGAAATAAAAAAGCTCTTATCCCTATCCTTCTTCGGATATAGGGACAAGAGCTGTAAATTCTCCTGCGGTACCACCCACATTGATTACAAAGTAATCCACTCAATCATGCACCATCATGCATTCCTGTAGATAACGGTCCAGGTTTCCGTCAGCGTCTACTCTCAGATTTGATTTCAAGCTGCCCTCCCGAGTCCATTCACTCTGTCACTTCAGCAGAGGAACTCCGAGGTGAGTTGGGAGATCACGCTGTTGCCTCGCACCTGCCGGCAACTCTCTGAAAACGACATAGACACCTACTATTCTCGGTCAACGGTTTTTCCATCTGCTACTAATATACTCTCATTTTTTTTTGATGTCAACATTTTTTATAAATTTTTCACTTTAAACTCCCGTTCTGCCGCCCGGCGCTGGTCTTTTTTAGCAATATCCTGACGTTTGTCATATAATTTTTTACCTTTTGCCAAAGCAATCTCGACTTTTATCAAACTTCCCTTAAAATATACACTGAGCGGAACTAACGTATAACCTTTTTGATTCATCTTTCCAATCAGTTTGCGAATCTCATATTTGTGAAGCAGAAGTTTTCTTACACGCAGCGGATCTTTATTAAAGATATTTCCTTTTTCGTACGGATTAATATGCATACCGTAAATCTGCACTTCATTATTTTTGTCAATCCGGATAAATGCCTCCTTAATGCTGCAATGCCCCTGTCTGACGGATTTCACCTCCGTGCCAACAAGTTCTATACCTGCTTCATACTTTTCTTCTATAAAATAATCATGCCATGCTTTTTTATTATTTGCAATTAATTTGCGTGTTTCTTTTCCCATGCTTTTTTCTCCTTTATTCACTGTCTTTTGGCGAGTTATCGGCAATCGCAAAATCAATCGTTCTGGTCAGCCGGTCCGCTCCAATCACACGAATCTTTACGGTTTGCCCCATACTATATTCTTTTCCGGAATAATGCCCAATCACGCGGTACTTTTCCTCCTGATATTCATACTGGTCATCATCCATATCCGCAAGGCGAATCATTCCTTCGACTGTGTTGTCAAGTTCTACATAAATTCCCCACGATGTGACACCACTGATAATTCCCTCATACATTTCTCCGATATGAGCCTGCATATATTCTACCTTTTTCATTTTATCCACTTCACGCTCTGCCTCATCAGCAAGACGCTCACGGTCGCTGCATCGCTTTGCAACTCCCGGCAAAATGGATTCATAATGGGCAATTCTCTTTGGGGAATGTCCATACCGCAGATTCTCTTTAATAATTCGATGAATCTGCAAATCCGGATAACGGCGGATTGGTGAAGTAAAGTGACAGTAATACTGAGTCGCCAGACCAAAATGTCCGGTGTTTACCGTTGTATATTGTGCCCGCTTCATCGCACGCAAAGTCAGACGGCTCAAAAAAGCCTCTTCCTTTGTTCCTTCGATTTCCTCAATTAATTTTTGAATTTCCCGCGGATGAATCTCTCTCTGGCTCAGTTTGATATGATGTCCAAAGCCAGCCGTCATGCGTGCTAAATCCTGAATCTTCTCCGCATCCGGATATTCATGTGTACGATATAAAAACGGAATGTCCATCCAGAAATATTCTTCTGCCACAACCTGATTTGCCGCCAGCATAAATTCTTCAATTATTTTGGTTGCAATATTTCTATCGTATGGCTCAATAGCAATCGGATGCCCTTTGTCATCTAATTTTATTTTACACTCCGGAAAGTCAAAGTCAATGGAACCTTTCTTTATTCTCTTTTTGCGAAGAATCAAAGCCAGTTTCATTGCCTCAAACATCGACACAAGTTTCTCGTACCGCTCGCAGGTTTCTTTTTTATGATTGGTAACGATGTCATTCACATCCGTATAACTCATCCGCTCATTCACACGAATCACCGTCTCTGCAATACGATGGGATTTCACCTGTCCCTTTTTATCAATTGTCATCATACAGCTTAACGCCAGACGATCAACACCCGCATTTAACGAGCAGATTCCGTTGCTAAGTGCAAACGGAAGCATTGGTATTACGCGGTCGACTAAATAAACACTTGTCCCACGATTGAGTGCTTCTTTATCAAGCGGCGAATGTTCCGTAACATAATGGGATACATCCGCAATGTGAACACCAAGTTCATACTCGCCCTCTGCTGTCTTATTTAGTGTAATCGCATCATCCAAATCTTTGGCGTCCTCCCCGTCAATGGTGACAGTGTCCTGATTTCTTAAATCCACACGTCCACCAATCTCAGACAACTCCACAACAAGTGGAATTTTTGCCACCTGTGCCATCACTTCATCCGAAAATGAATCCGGCAGACCAAACCCTTTCACAATCGACATAATATCTACACCCGGATCGCTTGGACGACCTAATATCTGTGTCACATAACCTTCCGGACTTTTTTTGTCATCTCCGTAATCCGTAATTTCCACAACTACTTTATGTCCATTTTCCGCCTCTAAAGTTGCTCCCTTTGGAATATAAATATCCTGATTCCATTTCAAATTATCCGGCAGGACAAATGTGATTTTCCCTTTTCTCTGAAACGTTCCAACAACTGTATGAATGGCACGTTTCACAATTTGAATTACTTCACCTTCCGGCCGTCTTCCCGACATCCCGGCACTCTTTTTCAAAAGAACTTTTACTAAATCACCATGAAAGGCATGGTTGCAATAAGGTTCCGGAATAAAAATATCCTCTTTATGTCCTTCCACTCTTACAAAACCAAATCCTTTCTGGGTTGCCATAAATTCTCCAACAACAATATTTTCCTCCGGTAGTCCGACAAGCCCCCTGCGGTTTATCGCAATTTTCCCTTTTGCAATAAGGCGGTCAAGAACCTCATGAAATTCTCCTCTCTGTTTCTTCGGAACATTCATAAGTGCTGCCATTTCTTTTATTTTCATCGGACGGTAATGTTCATCTTCCACAAAAGATAAAATCATGTGTTCCCGCTCGTGCATTCTTTCTTCCTGCATTTTATTTCTCCTCATATCTCTATTTCCAAAGATAAAACAAAACACCTCCTCAAACTGCTGTGAGGAAGTGTCTTACTTTGTTATCGTATGCCTGATTCACAAACAAATCTTTTTTAGTCTAACCATGAAGTACAAAGAACTACCGATAATACAACAAATAATATGGCAAGTACTCTGGTGATTTTAACAAGCATTCCCTCCTGGGAACGACCCTTGTTTTTTGACCAATAACTGTCTGCAGCACCGCTCAAAGCGCCAAGACCTGATGTTTTACCTTCCTGCATTAATACTACAATTACGAGTGCAATACAAATAATGATATATGCTACTGTCGCAATCATCTTCAATGTTGACATTTTTTAGTCCTCCTGTTTCTTATTGGTAAGGAATGTAGGAATCTTAATATCATCCATTCCCTGTTTGTCATTTGACATTGGATTTGCAATTCCACGGCTCACTACCGGCATCTCTTCTTTTACCGCCTGACGTTCTGTGGCTCTTGTCGGGGAAACTCCGGAAACCGGGCTTTTCTTTGCCTGACTGTTAAATCCATCTAAAAAACTCAAACCACTTTTCTGCGGAGTCGTTTGACGATTTTTCAAAAAACTTGGTGTAGCGGATGCACCAAAATTGGAACTGAAAGCGGAAGCAGGTTTTGATTCCTGATCAAGTCCGGTTGCAATTACTGTAATCATAACAGAATCCGAACTTGTCTCATCGTACATGGCACCGAAAATAATTGTTGCATCTTCTCCTGCCAGTTCCTGAACATAAGTAGCAGCCTCATTGGCTTCAATCAGACTAACCTCACCGGACACATTGATAATAACATGTGTTGCGCCGTCAATGGATGTCTCCAGAAGCGGACTGGTGATTGCCTGTTTCACAGCATCGATGCACTTCTCATCGCCTTTACCTTCACCGATACCAATATGTGCAATTCCTTTATCTTTCATTACTGTTACAACATCAGCAAAGTCAAGATTAATCAGTGCCGGTGTGTTAATCAAATCGGTAATACCCTGAACACCCTGCTGTAATACTTCATCTGCTTTTTTCAATGCCTCTGGCATCGTCGTTCTGCGGTCGCAGATTGCAAGCAGTTTATCGTTTGGAATTACAATCAGTGTATCCACGCACTCTTTGAGTTTCTCAATTCCACCGAGTGCATTTTTCATACGTATTTTACCTTCAAAATTAAATGGCTTTGTGACGATACCTACCGTCAATTTACCCATATCTTTTGCAATTTTAGCAACAACAGGTGCTGCACCGGTTCCGGTTCCACCACCCATACCGCAAGTAACAAATACCATATCGGCATCTTTTACAATCTCAGCTAATTCATCACGGCTCTCTTCTGCAGCCTTCTCACCGATTTCAGGCTTTGCTCCGGCACCGAGTCCCTTTGTCAGTTTTTCCCCAATCTGCATACAAATCGGTGCCTTGCAGCGTTTCAAAACCTGCTTGTCCGTGTTAATACATACAAACTCGACACCTTTGATGCCCTCATCTATCATTCGATTCACGGCATTATTCCCAGCTCCACCAACACCAATTACAAGTAGATTCGCTGTTTCATTCTCTGCCTCACTCGTCATAATCTCTAACACAACAGTTCCTCCTTCTATATTCAATAGAAATCATTATGCACAGTCACATATAATTATATAATACGTTTTTTTGCATGAATAATCAAGTACAAATTTACAAAAATAGCAACTTATTCATTTTTTTGGCTGTTTTAAAATGACATCACCGCCAACTTTATAATTTCTCAAATCAATTTCGCCGGTCTGTCCGTTTTTCTCAACCTTGGCAAGCACGCTCGACAGCGCAGAAATTTCTTCGTCATAATTCTCTTTTTTACCAAGAGACACCTGAATTTCATCGGCGTACAGATAAGCTTCGTTCTTACTGTCAAATATAACTTTATCCCAGTTCACGTTATAGTGCTTAAAAAGATTTGCCAAATTTAAAATCTGGCTCAAAAGGGAATCATCTTCCATCTGCACTTTTGAATATAACGTAAAAGTCGTCAGATTCTTCGTCTCAAACAAAGGAATTCCCTTTACGGCTTTGTCCGAGCTTTGCAGTACAATACCATCTTTATCAAAGTAAATATACTGGTTCGAATACGCAATTCCTGCCACAATGCTTTTCTCATACAGTTTAATATGAATCTCATTCGTAGACGGATAATTCACTTCATATTCACGTACAAATGGCAAATCCGGAGTTAACGATAACTTCTGCATAAGCCAGAATGTCAAAATATTTTTCTCAAATATATTTGACTGGAATTTTTCTTCCATTTCACGGCTGCTGTAATAGGTATTTCCCTCAATCGATACTTTTTTCACACGAAAGAAAAAAGCACAGAATAAGAGTATCACAACAACCGCTCCGATTACCCACAGTCCTTTATGACTTTTCCTTTGTTCTTCCATTGAAGCCATCCTTTCTCACAAACATTTTTTTGCCCGGATTCCAATCTCACTGACACGGGAAACTAAATTTTCATAACCGCGCTCAATCAGATTTTCCTGCTCAATCCGGGTTTTTCCATCTGCCATTGCTGCCGCAACCACAAGTCCCGCTCCGCTTCGCAAATCCCATGCTACGACATTTGCCCCGTGAAGCTTTGTCACGCCAATAATTCTTGCTCGGTTACTTACAAAATCAATGTTAGCCCCCATTTTATGAAGCTGCCCAATCAGACGGAAACGGTTTTCAAACACTTTTTCCTCTATCGTACTTACCCCGTTTGCTTTTGCCAAAACCGGAAGAAGCAATGACTGGTCATCCGTAGGAAATGCAGGATATGGTCCGGTAGCAACGTAAGAAATAGCTTTTGCCGGTCTTTTTTTCTCTAACCGGACATAGTGCTTTTCTCTTGTCTCCTCGCCACCCAGACAATGCCAGATTTCTCTTTCCTTTTCGCCAAACAAATCCTCAGACCTTAAGGTAAGACTGCCGCCGCAGCCCGCCACTAACATGGCAAAGGTAAAAAACACAATCCGGTCACCGCATACAGTCCACGGAACACCGCAGAGTTTCTTCTGTCCCACAATTCGGATTCGTCTGGTTCCCTCGCCAAAAATCTTTGCTCCTGCCACTTTTAAAAAGCGGCACAGTTCTACAATTTCCGGTTCACGTGCAGCATTTCCAATGATGGTCTCTCCCTCTGCCAAAGAAGCCGCTAAAATAATATTTTCCGTTGCTCCTACACTCGGAAATGGAAGTTGAATATGTGCACCATGAAGTGGTGTTATACACCGGCAAATCATCTTATCTTCCTCTTCCACAATCTCTGCTCCCATTTTCTGAAAGGCGTGAATGTGAAAATCAATCGGACGCTTTCCAATCGAACAGCCTCCCGGATAAGAAATTGTCACCTCACCAAATTTTGCAAGACATGCCCCCATTAACAAGACAGAAGCTCGCAGTTCTTTTACGGCATCCTGACAAATCACCGTCTTGTCGAACGTATGCGAATCAATCACCACCTGGTGTCCTTCAATCAAAACGCTGCCCCCTAATTCTTCCACTAGAGACAGCATCACTTCTACATCATGAATTTGGGGACAATTTGTGAGTATCGTCTGTTCACCGCATAAAAGCGCAGCCGCAATCAGCGGCAGGGCTGCATTTTTACTACCCTGTACCACGCTTTCTCCATGTACGCATTGTCCGCCCCATATTTCAATCGCCATAAAGTCACCACATCAATACGTTCTCAAACTTATTGTATGCCTGCTCGTGCCTTACGTGCTTTTACATTTTGTGGAAATTCCGAGAACCAGGCCCATTTCCGCCATCAAAATCATGACTGATGTACCACCATAACTAATAAACGGAAGCGGAATTCCGGTTGATGGCATAGAGTTCGTAACAACGGCAATATTAATGACAACCTGGGCCGCAATGTGAATCATGACGCCGGTGCAGATAAGACCGGAGAACAAATCCGGTGATGTCATGGCAGAATTCAAAATACGCCACATCATAATGACAAACATCATGATGACAATTCCGGCACCAATCATGCCAAGTTCCTCACATATAATAGAAAAAATCATATCGTTATGCGATTCCGGAATAAATCCGAGTTTCTGCATACTTTCACCAAGTCCGGTTCCAAATAAACCGCCGGAAGCAATGGCGTATAATCCCTGTAAAATCTGATATCCTTTTTCGGTTCCCTCTACATTCCGCCACACTTCAATACGGTCAGAACGGAATCCCGCACCAAAGGATATATAAATCGCCACCAATGCAGCAGCGGCAAGAAACACACCGACATACCACCATTTTTTCTTTGCCGAAACAAAGCACATGCCAAACCAGATAATAAAAATGACAATCGCGGTACTTAAGTTTTCCATGGCTACTAAAACCGCTAAAAATCCAATCGGAAGAAACACTCTTATAATTCCAATCGGTTTACTCATATCCTGCGGTCTCTTTTGAATTAAATAAGCTGTTATCAGAATAACAACGATTTTAGTTATCTCGGATGGCTGAATGGAAATCGGTCCGATAAACAGCCATCGTTTCGCACCATTTAATTCCGCTCCCACAAACAATACTGCCAATTGAAGGCCAACGGCAACCAGATACAAAAAAGTCACAAACCGCATCCGCAGTAAAGGCAGTCGTTTCGTAAACAGCCGGTAATCAAATTTCGCAACAATTAACATCGCCACGACACCGACAATAACACCAACCGCCTGTTTTTTAAGAAAATAAGCAGAATCCCCATATTTTACCTGCGACGTATAGGAACTGGCACTGTAAATCATCAGCATACCAAATCCAACCAGACACAGCGTAATCAACAGCAGACTGTAATCAAATGAACTCTGTTCTGTTTTGCCGGCTCTTGCCCTTTTCTTATTCACAGCAGTCCCTCCTGACTCCCTTTATAAATTTCGAACATACTCTTTAAACAAAGTTCCTCTCTGCTCGTACGAATCAAACATATCCCAGCTCGCACAAGCCGGAGATAACAGCACCGCATCACCTTCGGATGCAAGTTCTGCACCACGTGATACCGCCTCCTGCAAAGATTCGACAAACTCGTAATCGGTAAATCCAAGTTTCTCAGCAGTCTTTGCAATTTTATCTTTGGTTTCACCCATAAGCAAAAGTTTTTTTACTCTGCCGCCAAAACTTTGAAGCCACTCATCGAATTCGCCGCCTTTATCATAGCCGCCGCCAATCAGGACCGTCGGTTTGCTCATCGACTGAATTCCCTTAATCGCAGCATCCGGATTCGTTCCTTTCGAATCGTTATAATAATCAACACCTCTTACCGTTTTGACAAATTCAACACGGTGCTCCACCGCCTGAAATTTCTTTACAACAGAAAGAATCGTATCCATCGGAACGCCTAATTTTCTTGTAATTAAAATAGCCGCCATAATATTTTCGCAATTGTGGTCACCCGGCAGATTGCACTCCGACATATTCATCAGAGCCTCACCTGTTTTGGCGTCCACAATATCTTTGTTGTCATTCTGGTACAAACCATTTGCAATCTTTTGTTTGCTGCTAAAGAATGTCACTTCACAAGGCATTTCTTTCGCACTGTCACGTAAAACGTCATCCTCATAATTAAGTACACACAAATCCTCTTTTGTCTGATTTTTCGTAATGGATAATTTTACCCGTATGTACTCTTCCATTGTTTTATGCCGGTTTAAGTGGTCCGGTGTAATATTTAAAACCGCACTCACAACCGGATGGAACGTATCAATCGTCTCCAACTGGAAACTACTGATTTCTGCCACCGTAACCGAATCGGCAGCGCTTTTCTCCACTTCTTTCGTATACGGATTACCAATATTTCCGACAACAAAAACTTTTTCTTTGTAAGCTTTCATAATCTCACCAACAAGCGTTGTTGTCGTTGTTTTACCATTTGTTCCGGTAATTCCTGCCACAACTCCTTTTTCACAGAGAAAAGCAAGTTCAATCTCACCAATGATTGGAATGTTTAATTCACGCAGTTCACTTGCCAAATCAATATCCAACGGAACACCCGGACTAAACACCGCACAGGCAAAACCGGCAAGTTCCTCTTTTGTCATTTTGCCAAGAAAAACCGGTGCGTCATAACCGGACACATCCAAATCTTTTTTTCCGTCAAATAAACTGACCTTGGCGCCCATATTTTTCAGCAGTTCATATGCTGCCATGCCACTTTTTCCTAGTCCGGCAACTAATACTTTTTGATTCTCTAAATCCATTTTATTCATCCCTTCTCCGGTAAATTACAATGCCATAATACCAACCAGACATAATAATGCTGTAACAATACTAAATGCTGCTACAACCTGTGTCTCTGAATAACCGCACAACTCAAAATGATGATGAATTGGCGCCATTTTGAAAATTCTCTTTCCGTGAGTCAGTTTAAAATAACCAACCTGCAAAATAACAGAAAGGACTTCTACCAGATAAATCAAGCCGATAATCACAATAAATAACGGCATATGAAGCATCAGCGCAATGGAGGACACAAAACCACCAAGGGCTAACGAACCGGTATCACCCATGAAAACTCTCGCGGGATATGTGTTAAACAGTAAAAATCCCAAAAGACTTCCTACCACGGCTCCTGTAATCGGTGTCATTGATGGATTCAGACTCAGTGCAGCAATCGTAAAGAATGTTGCTACAATTACGGTTACACCGGATGCCAGACCATCTAAGCCATCGGTAAAGTTTACACCATTTACCGTACCAAGTACGACAATAAAAACAAAAATGATAAACAGCCATGTTGGCATAACGAATCCATCTCCGCTTACAAACGGAATTTTAATGGATGTATCCAAACCGGCAATTTTGAAGTAATAGTAAATAAATACACCGGTCACAATAAACTGCAATGCCATCTTCTGCAAAGGAGTCAACCCAAGCGAACGTTTTTTTACCACCTTGATGTAGTCATCCAGAAAACCAATCAGACCAAAACCAAGTGTCATAAATAAAACGGCAAGAATTTCCGTAAATTTGCCAATATAAATTAAGGAGGTCAGCAAAATACTTGCCAAAATCACAAGACCACCCATTGTCGGTGTTCCATTCTTTTTCAAATGAGACTGTGGTCCTTCTTCACGCTCGGTCTGTCCAAACTTTAATTTCCTCAGAAAAGGAAT
>OIGD01003571.1_pt1 | contig 10254 bp, 10 predicted proteins | sample 1582211 | NCBI WGS metagenome assembly OIGD01 (sample SAMN04414078, study PRJEB24778) | human gut metagenome | material: faecal | host: Homo sapiens
GCGCCCGCCGTCACCGCCGTCCGGCCCGCCCGCAGCCACATACTTTTCACGCCGGAAGGACACCGCGCCGTTGCCGCCGTCTCCGGCTTTGAGGTAAATTTTTGTTTGATCGATAAACATGTCAGACCTCCTCGCCCTTCATCCGGATGATCAGCTTGATCGGCGTGCCGACAAATCCGAAGGTCTCGCGCAGGCAGTTTTCGATAAACCGCTGATAGGAAAAATGGAACAACTCCACGTTGTTGCAGAAGATGACAAAGGTCGGCGGCGCAACCGATACCTGCGTCATGTAGTAGATTTTCAGCCGTCTGCCCTTGTCTGTCGGCGGCTGGACGCGAATCATCGCATCGCCCAGCACGTCGTTGAGCATGCCGGTTGTCACGCGCTGCGTTGCCTGCGCAAAAACTTCGTTGATCTTCTCAAACAGCTGGTCCACGCGCTGCCCGGTCTTTGCCGAAACGAAATAAATCGGCGCGTAGGGCATATACGCCAGCGCGGTGCGGATTTTGTTCGTAAACTCGTTCACGGTCGAATTGTCCTTCTCCACCACGTCCCATTTGTTGACCAGAATGATGACGCCCTTGCCTGCCTCGTGCGCAATTCCGGCAATCTTCTCGTCCTGCTCGGTAATACCCGCCGTTGCGTCAATCAGGAGCAGGCAGACATCCGCGCGCTCCACCGCCGTGTGCGCCCGCAGCACGCTGAAATGCTCGATGCGGTCCTCAATCTTCGACTGCCGCCGGATACCCGCCGTGTCGATGAAGGTATAGTTGCCGTATTGGTTTCTGACCGCCGTATCGACCGCATCCCGCGTCGTTCCCGCAATGTCCGAAACAATCAGGCGGTTTTCGCCCACCATGCGGTTGATGATGGACGATTTGCCGGCGTTCGGCTTGCCGATGACCGCAACCTTAATGCTGTCGTCCTGCTCGTCCTCGTCCTGCCAATCGCCCAGCGCGTCAAGGCAGGCGTCCAGCAGGTCGCCGGAGCCGCTGCCGTGCAGGCTGGAAAGCTGAATCGGGTCGTGATCAAAGCCCAGCTCGTAAAATTCGTAGTATTCCATCGGTGCGCCGCCAACGCTGTCGCATTTGTTTGTCGCCAGCACAACCGGCTTGCCGCTCTTCTTCAGCATGACCGCAATGTCCCGGTCGGCGGCAGTCAGCCCTGTGCGCACGTCGCAGAGGAACACAATCACGTCTGCCGTGTCGATTGCAACCTGCGCCTGCAGCTTCATCTGCGAGAGAATCACGTCGTCGGTCTTCGGCTCAATGCCGCCGGTGTCGATGAGCACCAGCTTTCTGCCCCGCCACTCGGTTTCGCCGTAAATGCGGTCGCGCGTCACGCCCGGCGTGTCCTCCACGATGGAGCGCCGCTCGCCAATCAGCTTATTGAACAGGGTGCTTTTGCCGACGTTCGGTCTGCCGACAATCGCTATAATAGGTTTTGACATACTGTCACCGTCCTTTCAAGAGTGGATACCGAGAATGGCACGAATCAGGTCGGGTGCCTCACCCGGCGCGGGGGTGGTAGGGACGCCCAGTTGGGCGGAAAGCCACGCGGGGGTAGTGTCATCGAGGAACAGGTCGCCGTCTGCGCGCAGCATCACGCGCGGGAACAGCAGCTCGTCCCCCAGGTCCTCCCCCTTCAGCTGCTCGGCAACGTCCTTTCCGGTCAGAAGCCCGGCAACCGTCACCGATTCCCCGAAAAAGCGGTTGATAATCCGGTAAACCTTCGTCTCCAGCCCCGGCACGTTTGCCGCCAGCCGGTCGGCGATGGATTTGATCTCGTCATACGCCGCAACGCCGGTGACCATTGACACGCGGCGCGGTCCGTGAAACTCCGGCAGGTATTCGTCCAGGTACTTCATCTCGATCTGAAATTCCGTCTCCAGCGAGGTAATCATGCCCACGCCGTTCTGAATCTGCGAATACTCCTCGTAGTAGTCATCGCAAGGCAGCGGGAGCCCCGCTTTGAGGTATAGCTCGTCCGCGCAGTAGAACAGCCGGGTCCCGAATTTCTGCTTGCATTCCGCGCCGAAGGAATCGACCTGTTCGATCACCCTTGCCGCTTCTTCGGGTCCGAACATCTCCAGCGGGTAGAGTTTTTCGCGGAATTTCGTCAGCCCGACCGGCACGATGGCGCAGGACCGCAGCGCGGGATAGAGGTTTGCCAGGTCGTGCATGGTGCGGTCCAGTTCCGCGCCGTCGTTGAGGTTTTTGCACAGCACAATCTGCGTGCAGAGTGCGATGCCACCCGCTGCCAGGCGGTCCAGATATTTCAGCACCTCCCCTGCGCGCTTGTTTTTCATCATCTTTACACGCAGTTCCGGGTTGGTGGTGTGAACCGAAACATTGACCGGCGAGATGTGCATGGTCAGCAGGCGGTCGATGTCCTCGTCATGCAGGTTGGTCAGCGTGACGTAGTTGCCGTGCAGGAAAGACAGTCGGTCGTCATCGTCCTTAAAGTAGAGCGTTTCCCGCATGCCCTTCGGCATTTGGTCGATGAAGCAGAACACGCATTGATTCGCGCAGCAATGCTTTTTGTCCATCAGCGGTGTGGCAAATTCCATGCCTACGTCGTCGTGCTCGCCTTTGTTGATGCGGACCGCGTATTCCTTTCCCGCGCGCGTCAGCACCAGCCGAACGTTGGTATCGGTCATATAGAACCGATAATCCAGCACGTCCCGCACACCGTGCCCGTTTACACTGACCAGCACGTCCCCCGGCTGGATTCCTGCCGCCGCTGCCGGGCTATGCACGTCTACCGATTCCACTGTTACCATGTCTGTCTCTCCTTTCCCAAAAAATCGGGGGCAAGAGCCCCCTCGGTATGAAAGGTCGTGGGTAGGTCGTGGGGCGCTGCCCCACACCCTGCTTAGGGGGCTTCTTTCGGAGAAGCCCCCTAAGAACCCCAAGAACTGGAATAAGGGGATTTTATAGCTCGACTTTTAGCGAGTACAAGCCTTTACGGAAATCTACGGCTGTACGATGCACTAAAAAAATCTATCTTCTTAGCCAAGTTCTTGGGGTTTTTAGGGGGCTTCTCCGAAAGAAGCCCCCTAAACGGGGTTTGGGGCAGTGCCCCAAGGTCTTAGATAAAATCTTCGATTGAGGTTTCGTCGTCGACTTCGATGGTGCGGACGGGGGGAACGGGCTGCGAGCCGCGGTCGACCGAGAGGTTCATTTCCTCTTTGATCTGCTGCTCGGTCTCAGCGGCGCTTTCGTCATCGATGAGGTCCGTCTTTGCCAGCGCGCGTCTTGCCTGTTGCGTTGGCTCTGCGAGCAGAACCGCGCCCAGCACCAGCCCTGCGGCGCCGGCAACCAGCTCTGCAGCGTAAGACGTCTTGGCGCGCTTCTTGCGGATCGAGTAATCCACCACCGTTGCCAGGGAGCTGAATACCACGGCAGCACCGATCATCGTGAAGAGATTGTTCTTGTTTTCCATTTTCTTTATCCTCCGATCATAAAATACGGTTTATTTCGCGGCGGTCATTTTCAGGTAGGCGTTGATAAAGCCGTCCAGATCGCCATCCATCACAGCCTGAATGTTGCCGGTCTCGTAACCGGTGCGCGTGTCCTTGACCAACGTGTACGGCATGAACACATACGACCGAATCTGCGAACCCCATTCGATGTTCGCCTTGTTGCCCTGAATATCCTCGATGGTGTCCAGCCGCTCCTGCAGCTTGATTTCCATCAGCTTCGCCTTCAGCATGTGGAGCGCGGTCTCCTTGTTCTGCAGCTGGCTCCGCTCGGTCTGACAGCCGACCACAATGCCCGTCGGCTTGTGGACAATGCGGATTGCCGAGTCGGTCTTGTTGATGTGCTGACCGCCTGCGCCGCTGGACCGGTGCGCCGTGACTTCGATGTCCTCATCGCGAATCACAACCTTGTCCACGTCCTCGAACTCCGGCATAACTTCAATCGATGCAAACGACGTCTGCCGCCTGCCGTTGGCGTCAAACGGAGAGACCCGCACCAGGCGGTGGACGCCGTTCTCGCTCTTGAGGTATCCGTAAGCATTCACGCCGACCACCATAATCGTCGCGCTCTTGATGCCCGCGCCGTCGCCGTCCAGCCAGTCGGTCAGCTTGACCTGAAAACCGCTCTTCTCTGCCCAGCGGGTAATCATGCGGTAAAGCATCTGTGCCCAGTCCTGCGCCTCGGTTCCGCCTGCGCCGGGATGGAACGACACAATGGCGTTGCTCTTGTCGTATTCGCCGGACAGCAGCACCTCAATGCGCTTGTGCTCCTCCTCGGCTTTGATCGCTTCCAGCTCGCTTTGGACCTCCTCGACCGAGCCCTCGTCGTTCTCCTCAATCGCCATTTCCGCCAGCGCAATCGCATCCTCCAGCCGCCGGCAAAGATGCTCGTACCCCTGCACCTTGTCCTGCGACTGCTTGATGGTCTGCAGCACCTTGGACGAATTTTCGGTGTTGTTCCAGAACGCCGGGTCCGTGGTCTGTGCCTCCAGGTCCCGCAGGGTCGCCTTTGTCTCCTCTATCCGGAGCGCCAGCCCCAGCTCCTTGATGTCATTCCGCATTCCGATGAGCTGATATTTCGCATCCTCTAATGCAACGATCAAATTAACCTCCCGCGCCGAGCGGCGCATTTTCCGAATCATTGTTTTCCACCTTATATTATACCATGCAAAAGCCGATCTTGCAAGAGGTTCCAACAATTTTTTTCCGAAAAAGAGAAAAACAGTTGACACCCTCCCCGGTTCGTGCTATAATATTGACAGTTTCAAATGAAAGCTGAGGTACGGATATGAACACGGATAAACTGGATCGGTTTCTGGACGAAATGCCGCAGCGCGGAATTCCGGGATGCGACCTTTCCGTCTCGCGGGACGGGCACGAGGTCTACCGCCGTGCAGCGGGGTTCGCCGACGCGGAAATGAAGCGCCCGATTGACGGAAGCACCCTTTACTGGATTTTTTCGGCGACCAAGGTCCTCACCTGCACCGCTGCCATGCGCCTGGTGGAGGAAGGCAGGCTGAACCTGAGCGACAAGGTGTCTGACTATCTGCCCGCATTTGCGCACCTGACCGTCCGGCAGAAGGACGGCAGCATCGTCCCCGCAACCGAGCCGATGCGCGTTCTGCATCTGTTCACGATGACCGGCGGCATGGATTACGACGTAACCGCCCCCGCGATTGTCGAAGCCGCAGCGCAGCCCGGCGCCAACACCGTCAGCATCTGCTCGGCAATGGCTGCTACGCCACTCCACTTTGAGCCCGGCACGCGCTATCGCTACAGTCTTTGCCACGATGTGCTGGCGGCAGTCATTGAAGTGATCACCGGCATGAAATTTTCCGATTACCTGCGGGAGCTGATGTTTGAGCCGCTCGGCATGCACGAAACCGGGTTCCGTCCAACCGAAGCGCAGCTGCCGCGCTTTGCGCAACCCTTTGAATACAACAACGCCGACGGTTCGGTCAAGCCGATTCCGGTCCGGAACCAATTCATTCTCAGCCCCGATTACGACTGCGGCGGCGCCGGGATTTTCACCTGTGTGGATGATTACATGAAGGTGATTACCACGCTTGCCTGCGGCGGCACGGCTGCGGACGGCTACACGCTGCTCCGTCCCGAGACGATTGCCGAGATGGAAGTCAACCGCCTTTGCCCGGCTGCCTGGAAGGATTTCGTCTCCGGGCGTCTCTACGGCTACGGCTGGGGGCTTTGCGGGCGCGTGCATGTCAACCCCGTCCGCTCCCTCTCGCTCTCATCGGTCGGTGAGTTCGGCTGGGACGGCGCTCAGGCTGCCTTCTCGATGGTCGACCGCAAGACCCGCACCGCGCTCTACTTCGGCACGCAGGTCGCCGGCTGCAACTACGCCTACAACGTGCTCCACCCCACCCTGCGCAACCTCGTCTTCGAAATGCTGGACGGGGAGTGAGAATGGAGGGAAGACCTTGGGGCTCTGCTTCGAATCCAGCGTAGAGCCTCCTTCTGGCGGGCTCGAAGAGCCCGAAACTTCACCGCAAAGGGCAACCGGATGGCGGGACGTAAAGAATTTTTACGTGCTGCAAATCCGGTTGCCCTTTGCGGTGAAGTTCTTGGGTTCTTAGGGGCTTCTCCGAAAGAAGCCCCTAAGCGGGGTTTGGGGCAGCGCCCCAAGGTCTTCGTCCTACCCTCTCCCCGCGCGGAAGGCGCGGAAATGGGGGATGCCGGCGATTTCGAAATGCATCGAGGAACTGCCGAAGAGGATACCGCGGGGCTCGGTCTCCGCTTCGCCGCGGAAGCAAAGCCGCCCAACGTCAAAGAAACGCTCAATCGCGGATTGCCGATACTCCAGCTGGCGCAAACCGGTCACCGTAAAGTGCAGGTGCTTGTGGTCGCCGCGCCGCACCTCGTAATACGCGCTAAACTCTGCCGTGTCCCCGTCCAGCCGAATCGTCGAGGGGCAGCCCAGCAGATAGGTCAGAAACCAAATCAGATTCAGCGCAAGCAGTCCTAAAAATGTCCAAACCGCCAGCGCCCCGGTCAGAATCAGGAGCAGGAGCGGCAGCACGAAAAACATCCCCGCCAGAATCAGAACTTTGACCAGAAAATCCCGGCGGCAAAGATTGAAAATCCGCAAAAGTCTGAGCTTCATGCCTCTTCCCCTCCCTCTTTCTCTGCTGCGGCAGAAAACTCGTTTTTCTGCACCATAAACAGCAGCATCAGCGAATAAATAATTGTCGGATAGGTCGCAAAAAAGATGACCTCAAACAGACAGAAAATCAGCAGCCCCAGAATGCAAAGCCCCAGGAACGTCTTGTACGGATCTGGCTTGCGGAAGACCAGCCGGACCGTTACAAACCGGTGCCAGACATATGCCGAAAACGCGACAATGCCGCCCGCCGCCAGCACCTGCAGCGGCGTGTTGTGGTACAGATACGGGTAAACGTCCTTCTGCCAGCCGTCATAGGAGAAATCGGTGTAAAACCCCGCGCCGAAAATCGGATACTCGCGGAATTTCTGCAGCGCAGCGCTCCAGATTCCGAACCGCCCGTTGTCCCACAGCCCCAGGTCCAGCATCGTCTTGACCAGATGCACAATCTTTTGGAAGAAAAGGACCGCAACGCCAGCCCCAGCCAGCACGACCAGCCCCGTGAAAATGCGGTTGATCTTCCGGTTTTTGCCGCTGAACAGCAGAATCAGCAGCGAGATTGCCAGCGTCCCGGTTGCGGCAAGCAGCGCGCCCCGGCTCTGCGACAGGAAAACGCCGAGATAAACCGTCCCGCCCAGAATGTAGTACACCCAGCCGTGCCGGTGCGAATGCGCAAAATAGAAGCCCGCCGGCATCAGGAATGCCAGCATGCCGCCCATCGCGGTCGAGTTCCCCCAGCCGAACAGCAGGGAGTTTTTGTCCACGCCCCCGGAGGCGGTAAAGCGCATGCCCTCCGGCCCCTTGTCAAGGTAAGTAAAAATCAGCTCCGCGCAGAGCACCAGCCCCAGCACGAACACGCAGAACAGGAAATGGTCGAACACGTCCCGGTCAAACCGGATATACGCCGCAAACAGCAGATAAATGCCAACCAGCGCAGCCACCATCGTCAATGGATAGAGTATATCCGACACGCAGTAGTAGCGGCTGCCGATGCCGTTGAGCATCAGCGTGGCGCAAAAAACCGACAGGCTCAAGAGGACCGGCTTGCGGAAGGAGACCCGGTTCGGGCGGTTCCGCGCGACAAAGCAGACGATACTGCCGATCAGCAGCAGCCCCAGCACATATTCCAGCGTCAGCGGGATATGCTCCAGATAGAACTTGCTGTAATACGGGACATTCGGCGCATGCAGCGTAGGGACCAGAAACACCACCGAAATGACGGGCATCAGCAGAAAACGCAGATCGTCGCAGACAAAGCACGCGACCGCAACGGAGATGACCAAAAGCCCGCCGAACAGGAACTCCTGGTAGCCGCCGAACAGCAGCTGCTCCTGCACGCGGAGCGTTGAATGCGCCAGAAAGACCAGCACGGCAGTCAGAATAATATAACCGCGACCGCAGAAAAAACGTCGCAGACGGTTGGTTGTTGTCATACAGCATCCTTTCGGGAATCGGTAAAATCAAACCGTACACAGGGCACAGGCAGCGTGTCCCATTGTTTCCTATTATAGCACATCTTTTTCAAAAATGCAACCGGTTTGGCAAAAAAGCACAGAAAAACGGCACAGGGACCGGAGAAACGAAAAAAATCCCGCACAACCGTGCGGGATTTTTTGTCTCCACACCCATGTCGGCCAGGCAACCGGGTGCAGGCTTTGTCTGCTGTGGTGACCCATCGGAGAGTCGAACTCCGGACACCATGATTAAAAGTCATGTGCTCTGCCATCTGAGCTAATGGGTCAGCCTTCTTTGGGCTACCTGATTATTATATCATATTTTATCGGTTTTGTCAAGAGGTGTGCAATCGTCAGTTTGCAAGAATGGACCGCCTGTTTTCGGTTTCCATTCATTCATTTTGACTGTTTCTTGCCTGTCCAAACGCAGCCCGGGCAGCCGATGCCATGCGCGAAATGTTCTCGGGCAGAATATCCGGCAGGGTTGGCGTGTACTCCCCGATCTCCATTTCGTTCTCCCGGATGCGCGACCGCACGGCATGCAGCAGGATCCGCTCGAACAGCCCGGCGTTCTTCAGTTTGAGCCGCCCGCCGAAATTGAGAACCGCAAATGCGCCTGCCCGCAGGTCTGCCGGGAACAGCTTTTCGCTGGTCTCCTCAAATTCATGCCCCGACGCCATGCACAGGAAAAAGGCATGCGGGACCGCAGCAATCGCGTCATGCTGCGCCGCCAGGTAGTCTGCCGCTTCCCGCCGCAGCTTACCGTAGCGGACCGAGCCGCCGACAATCACAACATCAAAGCCGCCGGGCGCCGGTGTCTCCTTTGCAAGGTCCGCCACGGTCACCTCTGCGCCGTGCAGCTCCCCCCGCAGCATCTCCGCGCACTCTGCCGCCGTCCCGGTCTTGCTTGCGTATGCAATCAGAACCTTCATCTCTCGCCCGCCTTTCATGCTTTGTCATGATTAGAATACCACATCCACGCCCCGAATGCAAGTCTTTTGTGTGAATTTTGCGCGTCCGGACCCGCTGCCTTGCATAAATCGGCAACTTGAAGGAAATCCTATCCTATATGTTGTAATTCCAACAGACAAGCCCCGATGAAACGTGTATAATAAGGAAGGAAACGAGGATACCGCCATGAAAGTTGCATTTTACGATACAAAGCCCTACGACCGCCCGTCTTTTGAGGCGCAGGGGGCTGCGCACGGCATTCGCTTCAAATTTTTCGAGGACAAGCTGAACGAGGACACCGCCACTCTGGCGCGCGGCTGCGATGCGGTTTGCGTATTCGTCAACGACAACGTGAACGCTGCCGTGATTGATCAGCTCGCGGAGCTTGGCATTCGGGTGCTGCTCCTGCGCTGCGCGGGGTTCAACAATGTGGACCTCCGGCACGCAAGCGGCAAGCTGACGGTTCTGCGCGTTCCGGCTTACTCTCCTTACGCGGTTGCGGAGCACGCGATGGCGCTGCTTCTGACCTCAATCCGGCGGATTCACAAGGCGTATATCCGCACGCGCGATTTCAATTTCAGTCTGAACAACATGGTCGGCTTTGACCTGCACGGCAAGACGGTTGGTGTGGTTGGGACCGGCAAAATCGGGCGCTGCTTCATCAGCATCTGCCGCGGATTCGGGATGAACGTCCTTTGCTTTGACCCGTTCCCGGTTGACGACCCGTCGCTTTCCTACGTGCCGCTGGACGAGCTGTTCCGCAAGAGCGACATCATTTCGTTCCACTGCCCCCTCACGCCCGAGACGCACCACGTGGTGAATGCGGAGAGTCTTGCAACGATGAAAAAAGGCGTGGTGCTGATTAACACCTCTCGCGGTGCGCTGATTGATTCCGAGGCGCTGCTTGCCGGCATCAAGTCCCGCAAAATCGGTGCCGCCTGCCTGGATGTTTACGAGGAGGAATCCGACATTTTCTTTGAGGACAACTCCGGTCACATTCTTGAGGACGACACGCTCGCCCGCCTGATTTCCATGCCGAACGTGATTGTGACCTCGCATCAGGCTTTCCTGACCGAGGAGGCGCTCGCCAACATTGCCGAAACAACTGTGCAAAACCTTCTCGACTTCTCCTCCGGCAAGGGCAACCCCAACGAGGTTTGCTACCGCTGCGCGACGAGGTAAAGACCTTGGGGCGCTGCCCCAAACCCTGCTTAGGGAACTTCTTGAAAGAAGTTCCCTAAGAACCCTCA
>OIGD01003578.1_pt1 | contig 10247 bp, 11 predicted proteins | sample 1582211 | NCBI WGS metagenome assembly OIGD01 (sample SAMN04414078, study PRJEB24778) | human gut metagenome | material: faecal | host: Homo sapiens
AGCGGACAGCAGCAGATGTTTTTAAGCTGCAAGGAATGCATAGAGGAATGCGATTTCGGGGAAATCGACCTGAACAACTACTGGTGCAACGGCGACCTGAAATGCCTGTTCGGCGGCCGTTAGATAAAAAACGATTACAGACAAAGGAGAAAAGCGATGAAGAAATCAAACTTACTGACGACCGCGGCGGCGGTTATGCTTCTGACGGCAGCCCCGGCGGCGGCGCAGACCTGCATTAAGACGCCGTCCTGCGCCGACCTCGGCTACACCAAAACTGCCGCCGACTGTGCCGGAAAAACCATCCTCAAATGCCCGCTCGACAATACTCAAGTCTACTGCCCGGGCTATGAGGAAACACTTCGTACCTACAAGGTTGGCGATACTTATGTGGACGCTAACGGTATTGGCGTCGGAACCGTCGTACAAGTCGATGCAACAGGAAAGCATGGAATTATGGTTGTCTCTGCAGGAACCGGAACATATAAAGAAATTAGTGCCTATTGTCAAAATCTGCTCGGTCATTCTAAATTTTTATGGCAGCCGGCAACCCCCGGTGTATTAAAAGTCATGAACGGTTTAGGAAGGACTTTCTTTAACGGCTGTCAAAGCTACCATTCGACAGGAGGTTATTGCTATTTGTGCGGCAACGGTAATGGAAATTGTAATTCAAGTACCACAGATGTGGCAGGAGGGTTTTGTCAGGCACCATTTTAAATATAAACAAAAATTTGACAAAAACTCGGAAAGACGGTATACTGGGTTTCTTAATTATCTATTACACTGGATATTTTTATACCGAAAATAATAAAAAATACGATATATGAAAACAAATTTAATTATCGGTTCGGAAGATTTGGCAAGCAGAATTTTATTGTCAAGACTTCCTGCGGCGCAGCTTATTCCGGGCAACGGTGCCAAGATGTACCTTGTCGGCTGTCATCTCTCTGATTACCGCGGATACTATCATATATCCCGGTTATGGGTTTGGGCGGTCAGAACCGGAAAAAACAGTTTTGCCGGTTTAATTTTCAATTCCGGAATCATTCCCGACGGAGGCAATGAAATTACCGGCGGCGTTTTTGTGACCTTTGTTGAAGACGACATTCTGACCGAAGAAGACGAAGACCTCAACAAACGGGAAATTCATCCGGGCGTTACGCTGCGGATTGATGACGAAGGCAGGCAAAGTCTGGAGTACATCCGCTATCCCGACAACCTCTCGGCCGAAGCTGCGTTGAAAGCACTGTATCCCGGCCTTAAGCTCAAAGGCGGGGTTATCATGATTAAAATCGGCATTCCCAAACAAATGAAAACTTATTGGGTCATTGCCGACGGCCAAAAAAATTATCGGGGCCTTTCGCCCTTTGACGGCGAAAAGATTACTCTCCCGTACGGTTTTCCGGTTTACGCGGTTAAACTCGGGGAACATGCCGGGAAAGGCTATTATCTGCGCATCCGTGACAAAAAATTTATTCTGACCAGAAAAAAGGCTGCCTGACGGCAGCCTTTTTGGTTTTCAGCGATTTTCATATTCCCTTTTTTCATGCAGGAAAACAAAAATTCCGACCGGAATGCTCAAGGCGTACAGCGCCGTCATGACGCCCAGCGTCATCCAGGGCTGGCTGATGATAAAGCTGGCAAACAAAGCCACAACCAGCATCATCGGAATAAACATAAAGGTCGGCACTTTCATCTTTTTGGTCGAAACGGTCGGAATGCGGCTGACCATCAGAAAGGCGACAACCAGCATCAGAACGCTGCAGAAAGTGTTTGAGCGCAGAATGTATTCCAGCTCGGGAAAATCGAAAGTCATCATAATCGGCATAATTGCCAAGGCCGCGGCGGCAGGCGCCGGAACACCGACAAAGAAATGATGCCAGTATTCGGGCTGCGGATCTTCGTCAAGCATCGTATTGAAACGCGCCAGACGCATCGACATGCCGATTGCGAACAGCAGACAGAAGAACCAGCCGAATTTGGGCAGGTCAAACAATGTCCACTGAAACATCAGAATTGCCGGAGCAACGCCAAAACTGACAAAGTCGGACAAAGAATCAAGTTCGGCGCCGAACTTGGTCGAACCTTTCAGCATGCGGGCAACGCGGCCGTCCAGTCCGTCAAAAAAAGCGGCCAGGAAAATGCAGATAACCGCCATAGCCCAGTTTTCGGCAATTGAATAGCGGATTGAAGTGACACCGGCGCATAAAGCCAGCATGGTGACAATATTCGGAGCAATCTTGCGAAACGGCAGGCTGGTAAGCTTTTGTTTCGAAAGACGCAGTTTGTTGTTTATCTTTTCCATCAGCGGATAATCCCTTTCATCTGCGGCGCATTGCTGCCCAAATCGGCGATAACGGTTTCGCCGGCAACCATCGTCTGCCCCAGGCATACCTGAGGTTCGACACCTTCGGGAAGGTAAACGTCAAGACGCGAACCGAAACGGATAAGACCGAAACGCGCGCCGGCCTTATATTCCATTCCTTCGGTCGCCTCGCACAAAATGCGGCGGGCAACCAGACCAGCTATCTGCACAAAGCAAAGGGTTTTGCCGCCTTTGGTTTTCATAGCCAAAATCTGGCGCTCGTTGTCCTTGCTGGCTTTGTCAAGCGTGGCGTTAAGGAATTTGCCGGGAACATAGACCGATTTTAAGATTTTACCTTCAGCCGGGGCGCGATTGACATGAACATTGAACACACTCATAAAGACGCTGACGCGGGTAAATTTGGCATCGCCGAGACCGAGTTCCTCGGGAGCCTTAACTTTGGTAATCATCTGAACGGTACCGTCTGCCGGAGAAACGACGAGGTCAGGCTTATCCGGGGTAACGCGTTCGGGATCGCGGAAGAAATAGAAGCACCAGACGGTCAGCACCAGACCGATCCAGCCCAGCGGCTGCCAAATCATTGCCAATAACGCGGTTATTGCAGCAAAGATACCAACGAACTTCCATCCCTCGTTGTGGATATTCGGAAGAATGTAGCGGCGCCACGAAATATCTATGGTTTTCATAAAATTAATCCTTTAAAAGACCGCTGCCGTCATCTTCCGCCGAAACGCTGTTTCCGCCGCGAAAAGAATCGGCGCGGTAATTAAAACAAACAAGTGCAAACAAGCCGTCTGCCCGGCTTGTCTGCGGTTTCAGCAAAGCATATTTTGCAGAAAAAAACAAGTTTTATGTTGCATTTATGGATTTTTGTCTGTATAACTCTCGTAGATTTTACAGATGCGCCTGTGGCGGAATTGGTAGACGCTGCAGACTTAAAATCTGTTGACCGCAAGGTCGTGCCGGTTCAAGTCCGGCCTGGCGCACCAATAAGAAAACCGCCATTTTCGGCGGTTTTTTTATATGACTAAGAGTTTATCCGCTTGTTATTTTCGCACATTGTCCTATAATGAATTTTGATTATTCAGACAAGGAAAACAAAATGGCTCTGGATTTGCGCGAAAATGAAGTCGTCCTTTCGGAAGTCGACTTTCACTGGCTGAGTTACCTTACTTCCGGATTTTTTATGGTCATCGGCGCCGCCTTTTTTCTGACCGGTTTTGCGGATATGGAACTGTACCTGTTTTTACTCGGTTTCTGTCTGATACTGCCGTTTTTTTACGTTTATCTTTCCAACCGCTATAAAATCTATCTGGTTACCAACGAACGCGTCTTCATCCGTACCGGCATTATATTTTGCAACGAGAAAGACATCCCTATTGCCAAAATAAACGACGTACTGTTGCAACAGGGATTTTTGCAGATGATTTTCGGCGCCGGCGACATTTTGATTCAGGTCGGCAATGACAGCGGCACTTTGATTAAAGATGTGCAGAACGCCAAAGAATTTAAGGAGGCCATTATCATGGCCATCAACAATTTAAATCACGGTTCCAGAAGAATGTAGAAAAAAACCGGCCGTTTAAACAACGGTCGGTTTCTTTTTTTTGAGTTACCTTCTTTTATTCACGGCGCAGATCCTGATAAGCAAGAATGGCTTCCTCGGCTTCCTGCTTGTCCATATAGCGGGTATCGTCAATGATAGCCTTTCCGGTCAGGCCTTCGCGCTGCAATTTGGAAACGGTTTGCTTTACATACCAGTCTTCCTGCCTGTCCATTGCCTCTCCCGACATTCCTTTATCGTATTTGCAAAGCTGCAAATAGCGCAGGATTTTCATGGCGCCGGCAACCTCTTCGTCATCGCCGCAAAGCTCACGGGTAACATTCGGATAGGAATAGGCCATGAACATAACGGCCAGTTTCTTGAAGCTGTCCGGATATTCGCCCAGTCCCGGGATCGCATAGCGGATTTGATCGTCTCCCGAAGTACGCAAATGAATATGCGCACAACAGTTAGCCAGGCTCAAATCGGCAAGCTGGTACAACGGCTGGTCATAGGACAATACGCGATACTCGTCGAAGTCTCTTCCGGACGCTTCCTTCATGCTTGCCATTCCTCTGCGTTTGGGCGGAATGTCGGCAATAATGATATTGCAGTCCGGCGCATCTTCCGCATGATCAAGCCCCCAGGCAAATTCAGTCGCCGTACGAAGCTGATAAACCGGATAACCGACAATAATCAGATTGCACTTTTCAATGCCGAAACGGCGTTTGAGAGAAGCAACACCCTTGATATTCTGCCAAGTGTCGGTATCCGTCGGATCCAGCCACAGCTTGCGGACATAGTTTTCCGGCAATCCCAAAGCTATCTCCTCATTGGCATAGGTATCGGCTTCGGAACGCTTGCGGTATTTAAATGCCGGATTGAAGTCCGTCATGTTCTGGTTGTCTTCAAATCCGATATTAAAGACATAATCCGGAAATTTGCTGTGGTTCAGCAAATAATTATACATCAGTTCCGCCGCTTTATGGCCGGTTTGCTGATGACCGGAATATACCAAAACGACATCAATTCTGCCGTCTTTATTGGCAGGAACGGCCCGATAGTCAATCGACAGGACTTTCTTGTGTCCGAATTTTCCGCAGTAGTCAAGCAACACGCCAGGTTTGCCGCGGCCATATTCTTCTGCTTCGAGGATTGTCTGGTATTCCTCATCCGTAAGATTATAGTTCGGAATATCAAACTGAGCGGCATTACACATCACTTCAGACATTTCTTTAGCCGGATGTTCAATTCCCAACTTGGCGGCAACCTCCGTCAACAACTTGTAGGTTACCGGGCATGGCTTCTTAACAAACTCTATAAACAAGCGGGCATATTCTTTTTTGTGATTAGGGTGCCCCGGAAGCCTGTTTACTTCAACGGCCATTTCGGCATAAAGTTTCCAAGCCAGTTCTTCAACCGATGTGTGTCCACGTTCTGCAAATTCCGGATATTCATGAATATCTTCTCCATGAACCAAGTCTCTGACAACCTGCACGTAGCAAGGTCTGTAATTTGTTCCCATAAATTAAAAAAATTTAAGTTAGAAAATATTTATTTGTCTCTCGAACTTCTGACGCAAAAATATTATTAAAACTCAAATGTGAAAGGAAACTCTCTTCATCATGATAATCTTAATAATACGTTCAAAACGTATTTAAGATAACACAGTCCGGCTTGAGGGTCAATCTGAAAATAGACAAAAAAGGAACAAAAACAAGAAAAGCTCAGGCGGCGTTGACCAGAATTCCCTTCCGGTAATTACGGCTGAGAGAAAAGCTGTTTTCAGTCGAATCGTAAACGTAAAGGCTGTCCGCTTTAGCGGCATAAGTCTGCAGATAGGTGTTGACCAGATTATAGCGCTCGGCAATAAGCGACGGCGGCGTATGCCGGTTGGTCTGCTGTTCGCGGGCTTTAGCCCTGGCTTCGGCCACGGCAAGGCTGCAAAGGATAAAATGCATTTCGGTTCGATAACCGTATTTTTTCAAATTTTCAATCAGCTGTACATGCGGCCTGTTAACGCCACTGTGTTCAAAATAAATGTCCGCTCTGGCTTCAACGGCGCGACGAAGCAGTTCATAACCGACAATCCGTGCCGGAATTTCCCATTTTTTAAAACTTCCGGCACGACCCAGGCGATAAATGTCGGTTTGGTATGCGGGAATGTTTTCCATAATGGCGTCAAAACTGACAAACAAACGGTCGGTCCAACGGCGGCCGGCACAGAACGTGCTCTTGCCGGCTCCCGGAATGCCGCCGACCTGAACAAAGCGGGGATGCACCGACGGAACGGCTCTTGACATATACAGACTGAGCAAACGCTCATATTCGCGACAGCGAATTGACGCATAGTCCGACGGTATCAGGGTATAAATGTCCGGCATTAAGGCTTTTAGCTGCATAAAAAAATCCGCTTTAATTTAATCCGTAATGAAAATAGTACAAAAAGGACAAAATTTAAAGCATAAAATTAAACTTCGGCAATTTTATCCAGCATGGCCGTATAAAAATTGATGACGGCCCGCACCCGCGGAATGTCTTTGACGTTCTTGTGCGCACAGAGATAAAACTTCAGCGAACTTTCGCAGGAAAGATTATCCAGACAAACCAACCCTTCCCTTTTGTAAAACAAAGGCAGCACGGCAATGCCCAAACCGGCATGAACCAGCGCTACCAGCGAATTGTGCGAAGTCGTGTTAAAGTTGACAAAGCGGGCTTTTTTCAGCGTATCCTTCCAACCGCTGATATAACCGGCGCTGTCAGCCGTAGTCAAAATGCGGTGCGTGGCAACCATATCGTCAAAATCTATCGGATAACCATGTGTATCCAAATATTCCGGCGAAGCAAAGAAACCGCACTTAACCTTTATTTCACGCATAACAACAACATTCGGCGAAGTCGGCTCCTTATTGGTCAGACCAATGTCATAAGCCATATCGTCCAGTTTCGGCGCGTCGGTGGTTACCGTAGAAACAACAGAAATGTTCGGATAACGGTCAAAAAAATCTTTAACGTATTCCGGCCGCAGATTGGCATTGATACCGAGGCACATCGCCACACGGACCGTTCCGCTGCAATTGCCCAGCATATCGGTGTTTTCGATGGTTGCCGAATACATGCCGTGAATAATGTCGGTTATCTGTTTGGCGCTTTCCAAAATCTTTTTGCCATTTTCGGTCAGGTTGGTACCGCGGGAATCGCTGTACAACAATTTCAGGCTTAAATCCTGTTCCAGATTGTCGATATATTTGTTGATGGTGTCGACCGACGTGTTCAGCGCTTCCGACGCCTTGCGCTTGTTAGAGTGCTGCGTGACAGCCAGAAGAAGAAGCAGACTTTCAATACTGTTTATGTCCCTTTTGGTTATCATGCCGCCGTCATCCCCGCTGGTATAGTTTTTGAAAGACAACTTATGCTATTATATAAATCTCAGGTTGTCTATAAAAAAACATATTTTAATCATTGCAGAAAGGACAAAAGCGGAATAAGTTTATTGCAAACGACTTCGGAGAAAGAAAACATGAGCAAAATTACCTGGAAACCCGGAACCATGCTGGCTCCGGTGCCGCCGGCACTGATTTCCTGCGGAACGGTCGAAAGACCGAATGTAATGACTGCAGCCTGGACCGGCATTATCAGCAGCGAACCGCCGATGACTTACGTGTCAATCAGGCCGTCACGTTTTTCGCACGGCCTGATTAAGGACAGCGGCGAATTTGTTATCAACCTTACGACTCTGCCTCTGGCAGAAGCCGCCGACTTCTGCGGCGTAAAGTCCAGACGGGACACGGACAAGTTTCAGGCGATGCATTTGACGGCTGCTCCCTGCGCAAAAGTAAAAGCACCGCAGGTTGCGGAAAGTCCGGTCTCAATTGAGTGCAAGGTCAAGAGCATTGTCAATTATGGCACTCACGATATGTTTCTGGCCGAAATTGTCGCCGTCAACGTTGACGATACCTATATTAATGACAAAGGACGCCTTGATTTGGAAAAAGCCGGACTTGTCGCCTATGCGCACGGACATTACTATACGCTGGGACGCAACCTTGGCGGTTTCGGCTTTTCGGTCAACAAAGAACGGCTGAAAAAAAGGCAAAAAACGCAGAAAGAAAAGAACGAAAGGGCGTCCGTCGTACGAACCGCCGGACGGCCGCAGCCGTTTTCCGGCGCCAAACCCGCGGCTTCAAAAGCGCCGCGCAAACATTACGGCAAGCTGAAAGCTGCCAGAAAAGCATAAAAAAACGGGTCTGCATCACGCGGACCCGTATCAGCATTCAAAGCACTTACCATGATTGCCGATAAGCCTCCGGCAAAGATCAGGAACGAAAGGCAAAGTCGGGAAAACTTTCGTGCAGATATTTTTCCAACGCTTTGTCGGCAAAAAACTTCTCACATTCCGAATCCGGCGTAGCATCGCCTTCGACCTGGCGATAACGCTGCAGACGATAAACCTTTACCCCCGCCTCTTTCAAAGAAGCGGCAATGGCATAAATATCTTCAATGTTCAAAATCCGCGGATCGCAGGTTGTGCGGCATTCAAAACCGACGCCGCTTTCAAGCAGTGCATTCAGACTTTGCCTGACGTTGTCGATTTTGTCATAGCCGCCGGTGGCCTTCCGGTAAGCGTCTGCCGTCAGCGGCGCCTTCACGTCAAAACCGACCCAATCCAGTTTGGGCAAGACCCTGCGCAACGCTTCCGGGCGATAGCCGCCGGTGTGCAACGCCGTCTTGTAACCAAGAGCCATCACATCGTCCAGCGCCGCCTCAAGACTGTTCTGCACCAGGGGTTCGCCGCCGCTGAACACAACCGCATCCAAAATGCCTCTGCGTTTTTCCAAAAAGCCGAGAAACTTCTCCCAGACAAAATCGGTTTCGGCATCAATCGGCTGCAACGAAGTATTGTGACAAAACGGGCAACGCCAAGGACATCCCTGCAAAAAGACTACGGCTGCCATATGCTCAGGAAAATCGACGGTGCTGAAAGTTTCAACACCGCCGACATTAATTTTTGCACTCATCGCAAGATACTGTCTGAAAAACTATTCAGCCGCAATATCCATATGGTCGCAGCAACCGCCGCAAACAGCCTTGCTCTCAGAGAAGCATACGCGAGAGTAAAATTCCGACTTTTTGCCTTTGTTGAATTCGGAAACCGGGCGGAAATATCCCATAACGCGGGTCCAAACTTCACAGGGCTGTCTTTCTTCGTCGGCTAATTTAATATCTTCAAAATTGATTGTTGTCATCTTTTCTTTCTCCAAGGTTAAATTTTACTCTATGCAACTTCTTTTCTGGAAGCTGCGGCTCTTTTTTCTGCTTTTTTCTCTTCGTCACAGATTGGGCAGTATTTATGTTCTCCCGAGATATATCCATGCTTGGGGCAAATGGAGAAGGTCGGGGTTATGGTAACGTACGGCAGACGATAGTTGGTCAAAACTTTGCGGACAATGTCGCGGCAAACTTTGGCCGAAGAAATCCGCTGGCCCATATACAGGTGGAGAACGGTACCGCCGGTATACTTGGTCTGCAGATTAGACTGTAAATCCAAAGCTTCGAACGGGTCGTCGGTAAAGCCGACAGGCAGCTGCGAAGAGTTGGTATAGTACGGGTTTTCTTCAGTACCGGCCTGAATAATGCCCTTGTAGCGCTTTTTGTCCTCGCGGGCGAAGCGGTAGGTGGCGCTTTCGGCCGGCGTGGCTTCAAGGTTGTACATATGACCGGTTTCTTCCTGAATTTTGACCATGCGGGCACGGATGTAATCAAGAAACTTCTCGGCAAAAGCCTGACCCCACTGGTCGGCAATGTTGTGCTCGTCGTTGGTAAAGTTTCTGATCATTTCATTAATACCGTTGACGCCGATGGTCGAGAAATGATTGCGGAGCGTGCCCAGATACCGTTTGGTAAACGGAAACAGGCCGTTGTCAATCAGGCGCTGGATGACCTTGCGCTTGATTTCAAGCGAGGTGCGGGCAATATTCATCAGTTCGTCGACACGGGCAAACAGGCCGGCTTCATCGCCCTTGTAAACATATCCCAGACGGGCGCAGTTAAAGGTAATGACACCGATGGAACCGGTCTGCTCGGCAGAACCGAACAAGCCGTTGCCGCGGGCCAGCAGTTCGCGCAGGTCAAGCTGCAGACGGCAGCACATCGAGCGAATCTGACCGGGTTTCAAAACCGAATTGATGAAGTTCTGGAAATAAGGCAAACCGTATTTGGCGGTCATTTCGAACAAAAGCTCGGTATTGTCGTCTTCCCAGGGAAAATCCGGCGTCATGTTGTAGGTCGGAATCGGGAAGGTAAACGGACGGCCCTTAATGTCGCCTTTCATCATGACCGTGATATAGGCCTTGTTAATCATGTGCATTTCTTCTTTGAGAT
>OIGD01003582.1_pt1 | contig 10231 bp, 14 predicted proteins | sample 1582211 | NCBI WGS metagenome assembly OIGD01 (sample SAMN04414078, study PRJEB24778) | human gut metagenome | material: faecal | host: Homo sapiens
AAAAGTATATTAAAATTTATATAAGTATACTCAATATGGGCTTAGGTTAGCGGTTTTTCTCAATTTCGCCTAGCTCTTTATATAAATCAATTTCTCTTGCGCTTAAATTTTTAGGGATATTAATCCGGATTTTTAAGTTTAGATTGCCGAATCCACCTGATTTTTGAGGCAGACCAAGTTCTTTTAATCTTAAAATTTTGCCTGAATTTGATTTTGGCGGAATTTTTATACCTACTTTACCATGTAATGTATCAACATCAAGTTCTGCACCTAAAACAGCTTGACTGGGGGTAACTTCAATAATTTTTGATAAATCTGAGCCTGATATTTCATAAATAGGATCTTTAAATCTAACACTTAAATAGAGGTCACCGCGCTGAGATGTACTTTCATCCAAACGGCCCTCACCTTTTATTCTTATTTTTTGACCTTCTTTTATACCCAGAGGTATTTTAACATTTAAGGTTCTTGTATTTTTAACAATCCCAGTTCCACCACAGTTATAGCACATTGACCCTTTGCCGTTACAATGAGTACATTTTTCAATTGTTGAAACTGTAACTTTTACAGCTGTTTTACTCATTAAATCATTAGCACTTATATTGATAATTTCTGTCTGGTCAAGATTGACTGTTTTTTGCGTTGCTTTAGTTTGTCGTTTTGCCTGTGTTGAATAAAGATCATCATAAAACCCTGAAGATGACGAATTTGAACCGCCTCCACCTGTTTGGAATGTCATATCGCCAAATATTGTCTTGAAAAAATCAGAAAATCCTCCAAACTGTCCAAAAGAGTTAAAATCACCCTGCGTATATGTATTGCTGCGTGATGAGCCTGCATTTTGATAAAATCGCTCCCAACCGCCTTGATTGGCGTTTGAACCATACCCCATATTCTGCCAGTTTGACCCAAGATTGTCATAGCGTTCACGCTTTTCTTTGTCTGACAATACTTCATATGCTTCATTGATTTCTTTAAATTTATCAGAAGCGGCTTTGGTTTTGTCAACATCGGGATGGTATTTTTTTGCAAGTTTGCGATATGCCGACTTTATCTGCGTTTGTGTGGCTTTTTTATCAACACCTAATATTTTATAATAGTCTTTATATTCCATAGAAAAATTAACCCTTTTTTCTTTATAATAATACAAAAAATACTTTCTTTAAAAAAAATTAATCTTTTTTTAATCTTATTATTTATCGTATTAGTGAAGTTGGTAAAATATCCTTATCCCAACCCTCTCCTTAAAAAGGAGAAGGGGAATAAAATAATTGGGCTTAAATTTTTATCTTTTAATTAGCCACTTTGGCTAATGTAATAGTTTATATTATTGTAAACAATGATATAGGTAAGACCTATATGGAGATAAAAAATGAAATATTTAATAAAAAAACCTGATACTTTCTTTAGCACAATTAATGACGAAATTGAACATGTTTTACATAAAAGCTTTGACAACATGTTCCCTGAATATTTGTTTAATGTTGAAACCCAAGGGATGACAATGCCCGTTGATATTCAGGAATTTGATAAAGAGTATAAAATAAAAGCTGAATTGCCTGGAATTAAAAAAGAAGATATTGAATTGGATGTAACAAAAACAAGTTTAAAAATTCATGCTCAAAAGAGCGAAGAAAAAGAAGAAAATAACCAAAAATACCATAAATCCGAATTTCGCTACGGTATGTATAATAGAACAATCCATTTCCCTCGTGAAATTAATGTTGATAATGTTAAAGCTAAACTTGAGCATGGTATTTTGACATTAAATCTTCCTAAAATTGAAGAAGAGAAAAATGACGAATCAAAAAAGATAAATATTGAATAATAATTATTTAATGGCATTGGGTAATAAATAATTTTACCCAATGCCATATTTTGGAAAGGTGGCACAAATTGATTTATATTATGGCAATTAAACTTGAAAATAGAATTGATAATGCAGCATTAGTTCAAAATGTTTTAACCAGATACGGTTGTTTTATAAAAACAAGACTTGGCATTCCTTATCATAATGAAGATGGAAGCTGCTCAAATAGCGGGCTTATTATACTTGAAATTGTAAATAAAGATTCTTTATTTGATTTAAAAAACGAATTATTGCAAATTGGTGATATTTCATTAAATATAATGGAAATATAGTATTCAATGGTGATGCAAAATAAGTTAAAATAAAACAAAAGACATTCCACGTTGGTGGGTCCCCTCACCCCAACCCTCTTCCACAAGGGGCGAGAGAGTAAAGATAATAAAAAGGAAGGGATGATTGGCGATAGCCCGTTAAATAAAAAAGGAAAAGAATGAAAACCAATAAACTCAAAGTTAATATCTTAAATGCAACCCATATGCAGACGCGAGTAATTATCACTGTCTTGGATTTCCTTCGAGCTCAAAGCACTTCGTCTGTTGCACTTCGTGCAGTTGACTCTGTCTTTTCGCTTTCCGGGGCATCGTCCGTCCGGAAATCCGCTAGCGAAACATCGGCAAGGAGCCGTCTGTTTGAGCGCGAAGCTCGAGTTAAGGCTGCTTGAGTTGAGCTTATTGAGAATACAAGCGGTAAATCGGGTTGCGGTTTTGGTTACTTTTTCCACAAAAAGTAAGCCCGTCCGGAGGACATTAAAAAATAAAATTAGATAAAACAAAAGTCAATCCACATTGGTGAATGAAAGTAATAATTTAAGGATGAAAACCGTTAAACAAAAATGGATGAATTAATAAAAAAAGATGATACAAAATTTGATGTGATTGTTGTGGGTGCTGGACCCTCTGGAGTGAGCGCTGCAATTACTTTAGCAAGAGCAGATAAAAAAGTGTTGCTTATTGAGCGAGGTGACTATGCAGGTTCAAAAAATATGTATGGCGGCATTATGTATTCTCATGCTTTAAACGAAATATTTCCAAATTTTTTAAAGGAAGCACCTATTGAAAGGATAACAAAAAAGCACAGTTATTTTATTATGACTGAAAATGAATCAATTGGTGTTTCATATTCGAATAAGTTATCAAATGATGAAAATATATGTTTTACAACTCTTCGCGGTAAGTTTGATAAATGGTGTGTTGAAGAAGCACAAAAAGAGGGTGTTGTTTATGCTCCCCGCACTTTAGTCAAGAATATTATTGTTAAAAATAATTTTGTTATTGGTGTTAGAACAGAAATTGAAGAAATTTATGCGTCAATCGTTATTATAGCTGACGGCACGAATAGTCTTCTTGCAAAGGAAATAGGGTTAAGGCAAGATATCGAACCAAAAGATGTAGCTCTTGGGGTTAAGGAAGTTTACAAACTTGATAAAAATATAATTAATGAAAGGTTTAACCTCCTAAATGACCGAGATGGTGCAATGATAGAGTGTTTAGGATATCCTTTTAACGAAATTTTAGGTTTAAGTTTTGTATATACAAACTCTGACTCGATATCAGTTGGTGTTGGTATTTCACTAGATGAGTTAGCAAAAAGTCCGTTAAAGCCTTATGACTATTTAGACATGTTTAAAAATCATCCTGAAATAAGTCCGCTAATTAAAGGGGGTGAAATGATAGAATATTCGGCTCACTTAATACCAGAAGGCGGTTATAAAAAAATACCCAAGCTATATACAAATGGCGCAATGGTTGTAGGTGATGCTGCCATGCTTATTAATAACATTAATTTTGAGGGAACAAATTTGGCTCTTGTGTCAGGTCAACTCGCTGCTAAAGCGGCTATTATTGCTCTTGAATGCAAGGATGTAAGCAAAAATACCCTAAAACTTTATGAAAACTATATTAAAGAAAGTTTTATATATAAAGACTTAAAAAGTTATAAAAACGTAATGGAAGATGTTAAGAAAAGAAAAAAATCATTTTTGGATTTTTATCCAAAACAAGCTACTATATTTTTTAAAGATTTTGTTGAAGCAAATGGTGTTGAAAAACGAAAAGTATATTTGAACTTTATTTGCAAATTTTTTAAATCAAGATCTATTATTGAATTATTTAAAGATTTGTTTACAATAATAAAAATATTTTTTGGAGTATTTACAAAATGAGTGATAATAACCAAATACCAATTGAAACAAGACTATATAAAGTAAAGTCGGTAAGTGATGATAAAAGTCATTTAATAATTGATAAGGACATATGTTTAAATTGTCAAAATCGTGTTTGTTTAAACATATGTCCAGCTAATGTATATAAGCTTCAAAACGAGTCAGAAAAAGTTATTATGGTAAATTATGAAAATTGTTTAGAATGTGGTGCTTGCAAAATTTGTTGTAAACATATAAAATGGAGTTATCCCGAAGTTAGATATGGAGTAAGTTATAAATTCGGGTAAAGTGGCGATAGCCCGTTAAATAAAAAAGGAAAAGAATGAAAACCAATAAACTCAAAGTTAATATCTTAAATGCAACCCATATGCAGACGCGAGTAATTATCACTGTCTTGGATTTCCTTCGAGCTCAAAGCACTTCGTCTGTTGCACTTCGTGCAGTTGACTCTGTCTTTTCGCTTTCCGGGGCATCGTCCGTCCGGAGGACATTAAAAAATAAAATTAGATAAAACAAAAGTTAATCCACGTTGGTGGATGAATACAAAAAACGATGGGCGATAGCCCGATAGGTAAAAAGGAGTGGTAAAGATTATGAAACAGAACTATGGTGAATCAGCTCGAAGATGGTATGATAAAGACCCCATATTAAGTAAATCTATGTATACTTTGGAGCACTCCTCTGATGAAATTCAAATTAAAATAGCGCTTAATTTGATAAAGATTATTATTGAACACAATATTTCCAATTCAAAATATAAAGATGTTGGTGACATATTATCTGCTGTTGAAGATGGGAAAATTCCACGTGGAATCGACCGCTGGTATGATATAGATATTACGGTACGGACCGCTATAAACATGCTTGAAAATTGCCCTAAAAAAACACAAAAACAGGTTACTCGTGAAATGGCAAAACTGGTAATTAATAAAATTAAGGAAGAAGATACCAAATACGATAATATTGATGATTTAATCTCTGATTTAGTTAAAAATATTGACGATGAGGATGAATCTGATTAATCTATAATAATTTTTTACATTTTATTTATTGATCGTTCAAGAGTGTTACAATCCAAAAATTGTATTTTTCACCAATCTGCTTAATTTGTAGTACTTTACGAACAATTTTAATAATTTTCTGTTTTTATTTAAAGTCATATTCTTTTTACTTTTTAATTCAAATATCAGTTTTATTATTAGGTTTCCTATTATTACTAAATTATCTAATCAATAAAGTTAAAACATCAAGTATTAGGCGATTAATTTACTATATTCTCATACAAATTGATATGAAATAAAGAAAATAGAATATAAAATAAAACGTATGGGTTTTATTAGTAAAATAATCGGTAATAATATAGATAAGTTAAGACGGGTGAAAATATTACGCTACAAAACTTAGCTGATGATTTAGGAATGTCTTATCAAAATATATGCAAATTTATAAATGGCAACCAATTTCCAAAAGAAGAAACATTGGAAACAATATGCACATATTTTAATATTCCTCCGTCTCAATTAATGAGATGTGACTTGATACCCATTGATTTAGATAGTGATATAAATTACAAAATATTATTTACTACTTTAAAAGATATGGAAAGAAAAAAATTACAATTCATATCCAAAATACTAAATATTTTAATTTAAGAGTTAAAAAAATAAAATTATAAGCCCAAATCTTCGTTGGATTTCAATATAAAATCGCAAAGTTCTCTGACCGCACCATGTCCGCCGTTTTTATTTGAAACAAATATCGCAACATCTTTAACTTCATCAACAGCATCATTCGGGCAAGAGGGCAAACCAACGTTTTTTAAAACACACAAATCAGGCAAATCATCACCCATATAGGCTATTTCGTCAAAAGATATGTTAAACTCATTGCATAAATCATTTAGAGCAACTTCTTTATTTTTCTGCCCCATAAAAAGTTTTGTTATACCAAGCATTTTAGCGCGGCATTCAACAGTCCCATTGTCACGAGCTGTTATTATAGCTGTCTTAAAACCGTGACGATTAAGCATAACAATCCCCTGACCGTCTTTTGCGTTAAACGTTTTATACTCAACACCGTTTTCATCAAATGTTAAAGAGCCATCAGTCATTACACCATCTACATCAAACGCTACAAGTTTGATTTTTTTCGCTTTTAATTTTAATTCAATATTATACATTTTTTATCTAACGGTTTCCATCTCTCAATTATTTTTTTCATTCATTATCGTGTAATGAATCATGCCAGCTTCAATTCTTATTGGTAACTTTTTGTATAAACCAGCTTAACAAAAACTCTTAGATTTTTGCTATTTGTGTTTACTTTTTATATTCTCAATAACTGCATTTACAAGTAAATCATATGACTTCAATTTTTTTACTTCAATTGAGAACTCCTGTATTAAAGTGTGTTCAACCATATTTCTCAAAGCGGTGTATGCGGTGTCATTTTTTATGACATCCATGTTTGATGAGTTGCTGCATATATAGTCAACATAATTTGATTTTATTTTGTAATCCCGTATTTTTGAAAACATAATCCAGTTTATATGTGGACGTTTAAGTTTAGTAATTGATTTAACTATTTTTAGATTTTTAGGATTAAACATTATTCCTCCAGTTAACATTAGGGATATTGTTGCTTATTTTTATAATTACATTTGGTTAAAGTTCCGTCAAGAAAAAAATTTACCATTTTTTTACGAATTGTTACAAAAAATTTACATAGAGTAACTAAAAATATTAATTTAATTGATATTTTTATATGTTACAACATAAATTGTTGTATTTAAATTAACATTAACTTTGTAAATTTTTTGTAATAATTGTGTTAAATTATTTATATCTCGCATACAGATTTTAGCATATTGAAGTATTTCCTTATCAAGCTGACCTACTTTAAGCTCATAAACATCTTTTGTAATAATAGCTTTTCTCAAAATTTTTTCTGAGACACGAATATCAACAATATCCAATTTTTTGTAGTAATTTAAATAAACTTTATCCAAACGAAAAGTTATTTTTGGATATATATTATCTTCATTTATTATTTCATTTTCCATAAACTCAGGAAAATTAATAGTTTTTGACATAACTATGAAATCCTTTCAGTATTTATTTTAAATTTATATATAGGCTTTGTCAAAATTTATCTTAATAATCATACACAAATTGTTTACAAATTAAAAATTTTTTTCTAATATTTTTTTATGGGCAAAGCAAAAAAACGAAATTTTGATAAATGTAAACACTTATACGCTATGTGTATGAAGCGTGAAGATGCAATAAATAAGGTTATTGAACGGTTAAATGCAAATATTTTTGATGTAGAGTCAAAAAATCTTATTACGCTTTTTGGCTTGCAACCTGAAGAATTATCCGAAAACGGTGCAAGTTGGGAAAGTGTGAAACTTGTCGATAGATATGTTTTTTAAGTTTTGTAAAGTTGTTGTTCAGACTGCTTAATATTTCTTAACATTAAAAAGTATTGTTATTACTGCAATACAGCTTTTTTTACACATTTTTTTGAAAAATATTAAAATAAGAAAGCAATTAATTATATACGATTGTTTTAATATATACATAAGTAGTAAATAAAAAACAAGCGGAGGAAATACTAAATGGCAAGAGTTTTAATATCAATGCCCGAAGATTTTTTAAACAAAATTGATAGAATGGCTGACAGTGAAAATCGTAGCCGTAGCGAATTAATTCGTGAAGCATTAAGAACTTATATGGGAAAACAAAAAATTCGTAACAATATAGCAGCTGTTAAAAATGCAAATATCTTAGAAGCTTTGTTAGCAGAATAATTCAAACATTACTTAAAGATTTGGTTTGGTGGAAAAAAAATTAATAAAAACTTTCAAAGGCATTACTTAAAGATTTGGTTTGGTGGAAAAAAATTAATAAAAACTTTCAAAGGCGTTACTTAAAGATTTGGTTTAGCGGAAAAAAAATTAATAAAATTGTGATGGTTGAAAATGGGATAATGAGACAAGTTTTAAAACTTGTCTCATTTTTTGTATATTGAGGGATGTAAAAATACATATTTTTTGATACACTAAGTAATAAATTATAGAAAAAGGGAGAAGGGCTTGAGCCCAAAAAGAAAATAATGGAAAATAAGAGAATAGTTGAGATATATTCAGGCGCCTACGCCTCAGGTAAGTCAGAAACAGCAATCAATCGTGCATATCAGTATTTAGAAACTGGTAAGCCAATTACCATTGTAGATTTAGATACGGTTGAGCCTGCATATTGTTTACGTCCTTTGGTTCCACAGCTTGAAAAGGATGGCATAAATGTAGTTGCTCAAACTGATAGATTTGGGCTTGGTGAAGCAGCAAGTTATGTTACACAAGAACAAGTTATGGTGCTTAAAAATAATAAAACGGATATAATTATTGATGTTGGTTATGGCGCATCAGGACTTGATATATTGGATATTTTGCAAGGCATTGAGGACGAAACTCAAGTTAAAAATTATCTTGTTATAAATACATCAAAATTTGAAACAAAAGACGAGGAAAGTATCTTAGAGTATTTAAATATTGCAAAAGGTTGTGGAGACAGACCATATAAATGTTTTGACGGTCTTATCTCAAACACTCATTTTGGAGATGAGACAACAAAAGATGATGTAATTCGTGGTTATGAAATTTTAAAAAATGCTTCAAAAGAATCAAATATACCTATTTTTGCAATAGGTGTTGCTGACTTTTTGACAAAAGATTTTGAAACATTGGAATATGAAGGTGTGCCAATTTGGATATATCATCGAATGATGCCAAATGCTATGTGGTAGAGTCCTTATTATGCTGTATAAAATTTATGTGTCGAAGGATCTATGTTAGGGATGTAATAAAAGTCATCTTGTGAAAAGTTATCACTAACACTTTCATCATTATTATCATTATCATTGCTTCTCGTGTCAAATAATGTATTGCTATGTTGCGGATTAGCTGCTAGGGTATCGTCATACACACTCCAGGCATGTCCGGGTGTATTTATACAATTTTTTATTATTTTATTGTCAATAGATGTTTCTTCTTGAGCATATGCAGATGGAGTTTTGTCAAAAAATAAAGATAACAGATCCTTATATGCTTGTCCAGCGTCATTAAATTTTCTTAAGGCATATATAATAGGATCTTCATTCGCTTTAATGGTTATTATATTAAAAGTTATGTCCGTGTCTGTGGGTAATTGATATCCTTGAAATGCTTCTTTTAACAAAGCTTCAGTTATTGTTAAATCCTCTTTAAAAACTTGTAAATCGTTATCATCTTTGTTGCTGTATCGAGTCTGAGTTCTATTTGTAGCAGCAAGTAGCGACAAACAAGCCATAGCAGGTGGAAGATGTTCTTCTTTTGCTATCTCTGATGCTTTTTTGACAACATCTTGTGTGAATGTTACTTTTTTACCACTTTTTAATGTAATTGAAATTCCACCATCTTGCTCCATTGAGAATCTGCTCATTATGAATAATTTTAATTGTGGGTCATACATTATGTGTTTAAGTTCTGCAACAAGCCAACAATTGCCAATAGCCTGATTTCCATTGGGCCTTTGTTCTCCAAACAGATATTCGATTTGTTCTTGAGTTAAAATTGTTTCAACAAATTGGCTTGTTCCTTGATAACCAAGCATTGTTTTGCCATCCTTGCCAAATACTTCGCATCTATCTGTTGTTCTTGGCATCCTGTATGAGTGTTGTTTTGATTCATAAAGCCCGACTTTTTTATCATATTGTCTCAAAACCGGACGAATTGTTAAAAGTTTATCATTATCGCATTGGTTATCGTCGTTTAACAATTGTTTTAAATTTTCATTATTTGTTTCTGATAAAATTTTATTTAAAAACTCTGTGCGTTGTGCTAAAGGTATTTGTTTTAAAGCAGTAACGGATAGGTTAAATATACCATCATTGTACATGTCAGTATTGGCTTCGGGTGTTAATATTGAAGCTTTATCAATTATGGTTTGAGCTAAACTGTCCCAATTGTCTTGGTACAACCCTCGACATATTTTTAGGTCAATAATGTATTCAAGCTCAAATTGTTTTCTATCTTCTTTAGTATCTTTTATAAATTGAGATTCATTAATAGCACTTAATTGTTCATTGGATAATAATGGTAAGTTTTTTTCAATAGGTATTCTATGGCTTTGAACAAAATCCTGCAGAACTTTTGATAAATT
>OIGD01003588.1_pt1 | contig 10189 bp, 8 predicted proteins | sample 1582211 | NCBI WGS metagenome assembly OIGD01 (sample SAMN04414078, study PRJEB24778) | human gut metagenome | material: faecal | host: Homo sapiens
ATGGATTACTATAAAAAACATCTCACAGCTTGATTACGAGTGTGTTTCGGTTTTTAGAGATGTCCTAAAGCTGTTTTTAGCACATGTAGCAGTAAGGTGAGGTGGAATAATGTTTTTTGGAGTATACAATAGTTGGCCGGATTATATTGCAAATAATAATCATAATATTAATAACAATAGTAATAAAGTAATTAGAAAAATTACTAATATTTCAATCATTATTGCATTTTCCATTGTACATATCATAATAATTATAAATTCAGCATTATTTTCTGATGAAATTACACAAATTTATGATTTCTTATCAACTGTTATATTAATTCCATTTATTTATGATAGTATTAAGTCTAAATCATAATTTTATACGCTAAAATTATATATTATTTCTACATTTTTATCTTTATCAACAATTATTTTATCTACTAGTATAAATAATAATTCTCTAGTAGGTTTTTTCATACTAATTAATTCTTTTATTTTTTGTTTTGTTTCTTCATCATTATATTTTTTAGGAACTTCATTAATAGAATTTTCTAATTCTTTTATTCTAGAGTTATATGTCCTTATTAGATTTTCTGTGTTAGAAGATAGTCTTGTATAAGTGTCAACTGAGATTATGCCATTATATTTATCTTCATATAAAGCATCTATTTTTAGTTGTAGTTCTTTGATATTATTTTCTAATTTTTGTTTTTCTATAATCAAATCTTCCTTGTTATCCTTCTCACTTTTTACATTAGATACTAAATCATCAATATCAACTTTTTCTATATACTTTTTACAAGTTGTTTTAATTTGATTTAAAACTGCCTTTTCAAAACTATTATACTCTGAAAAGTGTGGTTCACATAATCTTTGTCTTGGACTTCTAGAATATTTATTGCAATTTATAGACCAGTAATTGCGTTTTTCCCTATAACTAACAGTTAGCTTATTACCACATTCTTTGCAATAAAGTAAGCCCTCTAATAGCCTCTGTGGACGATTTAATTTTACTGTTCTAGTTCTATTAGCACTTACTTGTATTTGATTAAATACTGCTCTATCTACTAATGGTTCATGAGTATTTTCTACAATTATCCAATATTCACTAGAAAGACATATTCTCTTTTGTGACTTATAGTTTAGTTTTGTCTGAACATTTTGAATCATATCACCAGTATACATCTTATTTTTTAATATTTTATTAATCGTACTACAAGTCCAGATGTATACATTTATTTGTCTTTTTGATTTTTTTATTTGTTTATATGCACTTGGTGTTGGAATATTTTCATTATTTAATCTTTCAATTATATCTGATATTTTATCTCCTCTTGATACTTCATTAAATATTCTTTTTACTATCCATGCTGTATCTGGGTTTGGTATTAAATGTCCTTTATCAAGTGGATCTCTCATATATCCAAAACTTGGTTTACTACCTATAAATTTACCTTTTACTTTTTTATCTCTTAATATTGATTTTATTTTCTTTGATGTATCTTTACTAGTCATATCATTAAATAAAGCTTTAAAAGGTGCTATATCATTATTTGCAGAATCTAGAAAAGTATCTACATTATCTAGTATAGAAATATATCTAACTTTCTTTAATGGAAAGTATTGCTCTATATAATAACCACATTTGATATAATCTCTACCTAATCTTGATAAATCCTTAGTTATGACACAATTTATTTTTCCTTTTTCTATGTCTTCAAGTAATCTTTTAAATGCTGGTCTATCAAAGTTAGTACCTGAATATCCATCATCAACATACTCATCAGTTAAAACAAATCCATTATCCCTCAAAAAATTCATAAGTAAACTTCTTTGATTTAATACACTTTCGCTTTCAGACTCTCTTTTATGTGCTTTATCCTCATCTTCTTGCGATAATCTTATGTATATTCCTACATTATAAAATGATGGTGGTTTTACTGTGCTATACATTATTCTCCTTTCTTTTGCATAGCATCTTGTTTGCCGATTCCATTATAACTCTCTTACCATCATTTGTGTCATTTATTTTATTATTTTCATCTTTATATTTAAGTATTAAACATACATATTCTTGTAATAAAGTTGATATATCTTTACCACCATTTTTAAAAGTTTCAGTTATTATCATACCAACCTACCCCTTTTGGTTTCATACTTAAATATATTCCTAAAACTTAAATTTATATTACTTTTACATCTTATAAATCACTCCTCCTTAATAAATTTTTTTATTGTTTTTATATAAAATTGGGTACATAACTTTTGACTTTAATTCTCTAATTTTCTAAATAATCCGTGTGTTTATTTTTAGCAGGATAAGGATGGCTGACAAACAACTTCCCAGTAGGGAGTTTAGCCCTATTTTAAAGGGATTGCGAAAGACTACTTTGTCATACATTAAAATAAATGTCATACTATTGGGTTAACTAAAAATAGCAAATTTTGTATCAAAAATAGCAGTTAGACACACAAACGGTTATACAAATGACATACTTTTGGATTAACAAAATTGCTAATTATGAACCTCTTTTCACACATAAACCAACTTTTTTAGGTACCTTAATTATTTATTTTTTTATAATTTCTTGGTACATACTTTTTGTTTATATAATTTTAGATAACAATTCCTCCCTACAAAAAAATACTATACTCATAAACTGAATATAGTATTTTAGCATCAAATAGTTCATCTCTTAGAACTATTGCTATATTATAATCATTATATCGTAAATAAATTAAAAGTCAATGTAAAGAAAGAGAGTGTTAAAATGTAAGTTATAATATAATTAATAATGACTTTATAAAGTAAGTCAAAAAGATAATATAATGATATCTGCACATTTTTAATCACTATAAATATATAAATATCATATAATTAAAATACTTATTTTTTTGCTAATTAAACGATTCTTCAAACATATCTAATGTGATTGTTGATACAGTTCCATTTTCCAGTTTAGTGATATTCCAAACATCATTTCTCAATACTGGTAAATAGAATATTTGATTTGTTAAACTAGATGCTACCAAATAACATTTTTTAAGTTCATCAACTTTCTTTTTATATGATTCAGAATCAAAATTAGCATTCTGTGTATTAGAAAAGTTAACACTTTTAACTTCAAATAAATGTAATTTATTATTATCTACTAACACAAAATCAGGATATGATGAATGTTTACCATTAATGTAGTATTCAAACTTAATATCTGAATTTGAAATATAGTTTTTACCCCATAAGTATTTATCATGTTTTTCCAATCTTTCTTGTTCCTCTTCACCAAATACATTAGTAGCATATATCCTGTTAGGATTTAACTTTCCTGTTGTTATTTTTTTAATATGTGAAGTGGACAGTCTTTGCAAAATACTTGCCCATTCTCTTTCTGCTTCGCTATCAAATGAAAACTTGTCGGCACCATCATTTCTTCTCCAAACCCAGTCATTTATATTAACATAATTACCATTATCCACATACATACTCTCAATTGGGAAGGAAACAATGTTATCGTCGCCATTATCATTTTGTTTAATTGTCATACTAGTAAGATAATCACATTCATATTTATTATTTTCAGTTATGATTTTATCTATATTTTCATTAAATTTCCACCATTTTTGATAGCTATCAGAATAATCATAACATATCTTTTTTATCTCATTGTCGGCTTTATTTAATTTCTTGAACATTTCAAAAATACTCATGTAATGATCATGCCCTTCGTTAGTTTTTAAAAACTCTTCTACATTAAAATCTATTTTATCACTTAAATTTTTTAGAATAGTAGTTTTAATTTGAATATTATTAATAAAGTCCTGCTGTTCATCAAATAATTTAACATTTCTTACTTTTTTCCCATCTTCAGGAATAATTCCCCATACCCAAGAAGTCATAGCTAGTTTTTGTGCTTCATCAGATAAATTTTCAAAATCTAATAATCTTGGATTTCTTCTAACTCTGCCTATTACTTGTTCATCTAATTGCTTACTTTTACTATCTCTTATTTGAAATAACATACAAGCTCTAGGAATATCCCATCCTTCAGATATAACCATTTTAAAAATTATTATATCAATAGTAGAAGAGTTTTCTTTAGCATAATCTTTCCATTTTGACACAGGTAGTTTCTTAGCCTTAAAAGTATCATTGGTATTACATTTATCTTCTTTATCAACTATCAACATCCACTTCAAGTCTTGGTGTTCAGCTTTGTTTAATTCAGGAAATATGATATTATTTAGTTCTTCATCAGCTTTTTCTTTGTTAGATATCTGAATGATTAAGCACGGATTGACACCTAGCAAATTTCTATATTGTTCTTTAATTTCCTCAAACTTATTAATAGCAACGCTAATATCTTCTTCATCACTTAGTTCAACATATTTAATAAGTTTTGCATTAACGGCTTCAGTATCGGTTATTTCTACATCTGGTACTTGTCTTCTGCTTAGTTTAGGAGTAGCAGAAAAGTTTAGTACTTTATCAAAATATGAAGAAGATAGAGTATCCAAATTATTAGTAGCAACATGGCACTCATCTTTAATTAAATAGATTTTCTTTTCTTTACCACCTAACCATTTATTTAAAGTCATAGTTTGTAAAAAATTATCCATAGACCCCTGCATTAAACGACCGCCACTTTTGTACAAATCACGAGGTAAAACATAGACATTATAATCAGTTGGAACGAATAATGACTCTTCGCCACTAATTTCACTAGATATTAAATACGGTATAATATTTTTAAATCTTCCACTGTCTTTATATTCTTGAAATTTATCAAAGTTTTGCCTTGCTAAATTACCTTTAGACAAAGTGGAAACTAAAAATACAACATCTTCAGTATTTTCTAATATTCTGTTCATAAAATCTGCCATCATGTAGGTTTTACCACTACCAGTAGGTGCCCTAAATGTCAATTCATTTCGTTCTTCTATCAACTCAACTAATCTACTAACAGCATTTTGTTGGAGTTCCACCGCTTCTCTTAACATTATTTAATCTCCAGCCTTTCACGCCACTTATCGTCTGATTCTACATTTTTTTGTGTATGTTCAAAATTATTACATACCCATTCAATTTTATCTTTAATGGATACAAACTTATCTAAACCATATAGAGTTTCGTCAATAACATCAAAGGGCGTCTTATTTTCAGAAGATTCAAAGTTAGCAACTTTTTCTATTTCATATACATCTAAATTATCTCCATATGGATCATTATTCTTAATCCAATCGAAATTCTTACTTCCATCATAACATTCACCAGACATAATTCTCTTCAAACGTTTAGATGTTACATCATATGCAATACCATTTGGATTCATATCTGTCATTTCATTATTAGTACATAATATAAATTGTCTATTTCCTTTGTCTTCCTTATTCAGTTGCAATACAGAATGACCAGTACTTCCGGAACCGGCAAAAAAATCTAATACTATTGCATCTTTCTTAGGATGTAAATTAATGCACCACTTCATTAAATCAATTGGTTTAGGATTATTAAATAAAACTTTTTCTGAATTCAATATTTCATTCAATTGAGTGGTTCCAACTGAGTTTCTATATTTACTATCTGCAAGCCAAGCTTCCTCTACTTGATATACATTTTGATCTTTTTCTTCTTCATAATATGTTTTTCGATATAAAAACTCACCATCACAATAAATATAATCATTGGAATCTTGATCAAACTTTTCTTTGTTCCACATCCATCTACCATCTTCTCCGTGAATTTTTTTTGGCAAAATTATTTTTATAGTATCATGCTGTTCTTCAGTATATAATTTACCATCAGATGATAAATAAATAGGATAATATAAATTTGGCCTAGCATTTCTAGTAGAATCTGAGCCACTAGCCTGAAACTGATCTAATTTATAACTTCCTAAATGATCTTCATACTTATATTCTTTTTCGCCAACAATCTTCTTCTTTAATAAAGTATCTTGATTTTTATAAATCATTAAATAATCAAATGGTTTTCTTAATTTAGCATTATTTCTTGCTGCAGCATTACCGGCACCAGTTTTTCTAGGAACACTAGCAACATAATTATTTTCACCAAATATTTCATCAAATAAACATTTAACATATGCATGGTTTCTATCATCAATGGAACAAAATATAATTCCCTCATCATTTAAAATTCTTTTTGCTAGAAACAATCTAGGATACAACATAGATAATAGATTATCTCTAGTAATAGCGTTATTATAATTAGTGTTTGCAAACTCACCCATGCTATCTTTACCATAAGGGGGATCTATATAAATTACATCTATCTTATTCTTATACTCAACAAGTAAATTCAATAGTGCATCATAATTATCACCAATAATAAGTTTATGAGTTAACTTTGTATCATCATTAACGAAACTTAACTCCTCATTCTTCTTAAAATACTTTATAGTATTATCCATCTTTTCTAATCTCTTATCAAAATGAAAACCCGTTCTTTTATAAGTTGTACCCATTTGAGCAATAGCTATTGCTTCAGATAAACTATCTGAATTATTAATCAACTTAATAATCAAATCAGCATTGTTATTTTCTATAATCTTATCTTCAACCCTTTTTTTAATTTCTAAAATCAATTCCTCTTTACTTTTATTAATTGTTTCATTTGTCATATTACACCTCCAAATTATTTATTACTTATACACTGTTTTATATTGAATAATATTGATCATTTTAATAATTATCGTTATTTAGAAATATTTATTCTTTATCAGAATCCAAAGCTGATTCTTCATTTTCTAATGCTGTTTTTGATTCTATGGCGGCATTAACAGCCTTTCTATAATCTTCTTTCCTTGATTCACTAATTATACCATCTAATAATTTCTTGTAATCTTCAAATTCCTCGTCATTTATAAATTTAATTACCTTATCATTATTATATGTTTCATCAATTAAATAATCAAAGTTGTCATAATTAAATTCTCTTTCTTCACCATTATCTATTTGAAAGCAATTTTTCTCTTGCTCATTTTTGTATATTTTAATTTCCATAATTTTTATCTCCTTCATAAATTTCATATCTTCCACGTATGACCTCTTTTGATCCATCTACCGTACAAGCAATTGTTTCAAGTTCATCTTTTACTGAAGATTCAGCAACGAAACTTCTATACTCAATAATATTTCCATTCTTTTTGCTTTCTATATAATTGTTAGGGTCTGCATTCACTGCAACTATAGGGTCATGTGTAACAACAATTAATTGAACCTTACCTTTTGTGTCTTCTATCAAGTTTCTAATAACATTATTAATAAAATCTTTGTCTACATCATTCTCTATTTGGTCAAAAATAACAACATTTTTATCTCCTGAATTTACTTGTTCTTCAAAATAAAGTTCTATATATTTTTTTGCTATTGAGCCAGGATTAAGTTTTTTTACATTTTGTCCATCAAATAATACTTCTACGTTTGGCTCTAATCTAGATGATATTACATCTTTTTGCGATGAAATTATACCTTTTTCAATGTACTTATCAATCAATTTTTTTGTTTCTTTTTCGTCCTTCAAGTTATAATTATTATATTGACTTAGTTCACCCTTTTTACCATAAGTATCAAAGAAGTCGTTATCCTTTTCATTGACATTTACAATTTTTTCATCATCTAAAACTTCTTTAACAATAATATTTTCTTTTTCATTTATTATTGTTTCAGAATTATAACAATAGCCTTTGACACTCAATTTCATACCGCTTTTAATTCGTGTATTTTTATATATATTTAATATCAAAGAAATTATTTCTTTTCGTTCCACCGGTATGGAACCTAACATTTCTGACTTTATTTCTGCTTGTTTAGATTTTGTTGCATTAATGTTTCTAATTGCTTTATTTATAATTGACACTTTTTTCTTTGAAAGTTCAAATTGATTAATATCATTTTTTATATCCAAAGCTGCTAAATTCATATAAAAACTTAATTCCTCGTACAATTTTTTTAATTGATTTAGATATTTACCTTTATATAATTCTATATATGGTTTAATATTAGATAATTTGGAAGAGTATTGATTAAAATTATCACAAGTTGCGGTAGCGTATTTTTCTTCGTGTTTATTTTCAACTTCTTTTACATTAAAAGTTTTAATATCTTTGAGTGAAATCAATTTTATAATATTACTATTATACTTATTTATTTTGCTATTTAATTCTTTCTTATCATTAGCTATACTATCCACCAATAAACAATTTTTTTTTATTTGCTTATTGTAGGCTTCTTTAAATTCTACAAAATTTTTTTGCTTAACAAAATCACTGCTTAGAAGATCAATAATTTTATAATAGTCCTCAGCATCGTTTGTTGATGTTGCTGTTATTATTTTGTCAAATAATTTTTCACCAATGCCTATATTTATATTATCCGCTGTTAAAATTTTTCCATTTTCATTGTATAACTCTATTTCACTATTATTTGCAAAAGAATAATTATCATCATTATTGTATGTTTTATCCAATTTTGTTCTTATAAGATGAATCAATAATGATTTACCAGTTCCTGATTTTCCAATTATACAATTGTATCCACTAGATAAATTTATTTGACTTTTTTTTATTTTAGAGCCTTCTTTTTCTTTTATAATAATTTTTGAAATATAATTATTATTTTGGTTAATATTTTCTTTAGGTTTGAATCTTTTAACTGGGTTGGTAGTAGAATGAAGTAAACCTTTAAATGTAGGCTCTGCGTTCATACAAAAATTTTTAAACTTTTTATCATAGTCATCCCAATCTCTATTATCTGAAAATAATACACCACCAAAAATATCAAGATTCGTTTCATTCAATGATTCTAGATACGCTTTTATTTTTTCTAATTTCCAATTTGATGGAGAATCAAAGATTCTAATAAATCCTTCTCGTATTTTTTTTAAGGCTTCATCTATTTGCTCTGGTCCTGCATTTTTAAATACACCTTTATCCTTATCCCCATGTGGTATCATAATTACATCATATTCTTTTAAAATATTTATTATTTCATCATCTGTATAGCAAATTTCATCACTTGTTTTCATTTTTAAAGCCGTTTTCCCATTGATATTTTTGCCCAATTTATAATTTAATTCAAAATCTTCGTTACATATACACGCTATATGTATTGGTGTTCCAACCGACAAATTAGAATCTAACTCTACCCCCATCAAAATATTAGTTCCATGAATTTTAGATAGATGTCTAAGTAACATATAGTTAATTATATCAACATAATTATGATTAGTGATTGCCATTAATTTTATATCATATTTTTTAATTACTCTGTTCAAATGAACATATACAAAATTCTGTCCCGGAACTGTTCCCCAGTGACCAACAATCTTCTTTTTTACATGTTCCATAGTAAGCGGCTCACGTAAAAGTGGATTATCAAGTAAATAAAGCTGTGCTGCTCCAAGATAGTTTGCCGCACGCCAATAGGCGTCCATTTTTTTCAGGTACTCTTGGGTAACAGGCTGCTTTTCCACAGCGTTTACTTCTGCCATGCTGCTTTTTCCTCCTTTATTGAAACATTTCCTGTCTCGTTTGTTATATTTTAGACAATCTTTTTTCGGAGGGCAATTTCCCATTCCTGTTATCTTGTAAAAAAGTTACCTGATCCGACTGGTTGTGTGACAGCCTTTTTAGTTTTTCCTGACAGCAAGACAGTAATTAACATGCTCAAAGGCTTTCATATCCGTCCCTGCCTTGTCGATAATATCCCTTTGAATATCATCCGGTGTCAACAACTCATAAATCAGAAAGCCATGTTTCTCCAGGAGTTTTTCAATCTCGCTATAGGAAAAGGCTGATTGCATTGGCTCGTCACCTGCTTTTGCCATCATAATTGTGTTCTGCACACGCTTTTCGGAAGCATCAAAGAAATTCTCATCTGGATAATCAAACACAAGCGAACTCCAATCCGCACAAAGTTCGGAAAGTGCAGCCAACATCGTATTGATTGCTTCCGTCGAAAGATAATACGTTACGCCGAGCCATGAGAAAAATGTTTTCACAGATGCGTCAACCCCCCATCGATCAGACGTTCCGCTACATTATCTTTCGTAAAATCCGCAGGAACAAAGGTGAGATTATCAGGAATCGTCCAACCGGCACGGGTGATCCGTTCTATTTTATCTTTCTGCGTCAGGGGATGATCGACTTCAAATAGCCTATGTTTTGATAAGAATTCTTTTTACCGAAAA
>OIGD01003592.1_pt1 | contig 10182 bp, 7 predicted proteins | sample 1582211 | NCBI WGS metagenome assembly OIGD01 (sample SAMN04414078, study PRJEB24778) | human gut metagenome | material: faecal | host: Homo sapiens
ACGCACCCCTGACGGGGTGCGACGCTGCTCGGCGGTGCGGCAAAGTATAACGACAAGGAATTTCAATCCACGCACCCCTGACGGGGTGCGACCGACATCGAGCGCACATATAAGTATCTGAATCGCCATTTCAATCCACGCACCCCTGACGGGGTGCGACTATATGCGGGATAAAAACCGCATAGTCATTGCAAATTTCAATCCACGCACCCCTGACGGGGTGCGACCACTATGCTCTCTTCCTGGTTGCGGGCGAAACGCATTTCAATCCACGCACCCCTGACGGGGTGCGACCTCCTTGCGGTTGCTATGGTTAATTTAGCAATTAAATTTCAATCCACGCACCCCTGACGGGGTGCGACAAAGCGCCCTAAAAGGCGATATAGCGCAACTCAAAATTTCAATCCACGCACCCCTGACGGGGTGCGACATTGACTACATCAATGAGTATTCAGCGGATAAGAATTTCAATCCACGCACCCCTGACGGGGTGCGACACGTTTTCGCCTATCCAAGTGCAAAGGCGGTGTATATTTCAATCCACGCACCCCTGACGGGGTGCGACTATATTGCTTCCCTTGTTGCTTCCATGCGGAAAATTTCAATCCACGCACCCCTGACGGGGTGCGACAATTATCATCTCCACTACCTCCCCCGTCAATAATCATTTCAATCCACGCACCCCTGACGGGGTGCGACGGATTATCTAAATGAGCAAAATAACGAGTAAGAATTTCAATCCACGCACCCCTGACGGGGTGCGACAATGTATAGCCGTTATGATACTTATGCTAAGATATTTCAATCCACGCACCCCTGACGGGGTGCGACCTCGCCGAGAAGATTAAGGGCTTTTTTATTCCCTCGATTTCAATCCACGCACCCCTGACGGGGTGCGACTTTTATTAATCGGCTTAACATTTGATTCCTGCTATTTCAATCCACGCACCCCTGACGGGGTGCGACGGTGTTATAGTGCGGCACTCTGCCTTGTTTCCAAATTTCAATCCACGCACCCCTGACGGGGTGCGACTTTGATAGTAGTTCATTGTTTCACTCCTTTTAGAATTTCAATCCACGCACCCCTGACGGGGTGCGACAGTACAACGTTGTTATTGACGGTGAAAAGAGCACCATTTCAATCCACGCACCCCTGACGGGGTGCGACTTGCACCCTGAACAGGCTTTCCGTCTTTGTCAGTATTTCAATCCACGCACCCCTGACGGGGTGCGACAGCAAACATGTTGAATTTTCTTCATCATATTTGCGCATAAGCAACAAAATACGGCTCAGCGTAACAACTTTATCGCCTTCTCTTGTCGCTTTAATTCTATTATACGATATACTTCCTACTTTTTCAAGTGCGAACGCAGCGTCTTTTCATGCCGGCTTGCACTTCGCATCACACTATCAGCGCCCCCTCGGCTTCGTAGCCGCTCTTTGCGCCGAAATGTTCAATTTTTGTATTATATTTGTTTCCAAGATAGTAAAAGCGCAGGCTGTCTCTCTCCGCATCCATTATCGAGCACAGTTCATGCTGAAGCCGTTTGCATTGTGCAGGGTCAAGCAAGCACTCAAACACCGAATTTTGCACGCGCTGACCGTAATTTACGCATTGTTTTGCTATTTTTCGCAATCGTTTTCGTCCCGCCGCATCCTCGGTATTCACATCATATGTGATGAGTACCATCAATCAAACCACCTCATTTCCACAGAAACGGAGGATATTCATCCAAATCCCCTCTAAGGTATCTTGCCAACAGAAGTGACTGCACATACGGCACAAGTCCCCATGCCATCTTTTCTTTGAGATACGGATGAGTTATCGTGTTGTGCTTACGCTCCTGCCACGCTTGCAGGAATTTCTTTCTGCCCGCATCGGTCAGCAGCACTGCTCCACTGTCGGTTTCGGTAAAATCATTAGGTGAAATGACCCGATTATTGATAAGCGACAACACAAAACGGTCTGCAAAGCACGGGCGCAGCTCCTCCATGAGGTCAAGCGCAAGAGAAGTCCTACCCGGGCGGTCACGATGCATAAATCCGACATATGCGTCAAGGCCGACGCTTTCGAGCGCCGAAGTGCAATTGCCGCCAAGCAAACTGTAAGCGAACGAGAGCATCGCATTCAGCTTGTCAAGCGGCGGACGTCGTGAGCGTTCGGTGAAGTGAAAACATTCTTTATTCTGCAATATCATTTCATCCAAAACGCCGAAATACGCCTTTGCGCCTAAGCCCTCGCTGCCGCGGAGAGAGTCGAGCGATATTTCATCAAGAACCCGCGGGCAGATCTCCTTGAGGTTATCTATCGCGGATTGGAGTTTTTCTATATCCACACGCATGGCGTGGTCACGCTTGGTGCGCTCAATACTCCATCTTGAATTATACAGCTTGCCGAATATCATGTTGCGGGCTATTCGACAGCTCTGCGACGGGTCGTCCGCAACACGATACTGCATACGCCGAAGGAGGACATTCCCGTTCTCCTCACCGACCGTCCTTGCAAGAAACCTACCGCTCGGCGAACAAAACGAAAGGCTTACTCCCCTCTCGGCGCAGCCGCCCATAAGCGCAGGCGAAGCTCCTGCATAGGTGAACGCAATAATGCCGGAGAGCATGTGAAGCGGGAAGCGCGCAAGTTCCTGCCTATCCTTGCTTATAACGACATTCTCACCGTCAAGGCTCAGATAGGCATCCTCGGTTGTAACGAAAAGAGTATTCAGCAGCTTCTTCATGGCTCATCCTCCACACTCTTTCGGATATATTCCGCCACAGTGCCCGTTTTGAACAGTTTGGGAACGCATAGTTCTTTAAGTGAGCAGGCATTGCACGCCTTGGTAGGCTTCACCTCGGGAGTATATCCGCGGCGATACAGAGCATGCATCTGCTCGGCGCAATCACGCACTTCATTACGGAGCTCTTTAGTAAACTCGACCCTTGCCCTTCGGCGGTTTTCGCCGTAATACAGCGCGCCCTCCGAAATATCGCAGCACAGCATCTCTTCAAGGCACATCGCCTGAGCGCAGAGTTGCAACTCATCGCAGCTGTTGCTTTTTGCCGTACCACGTTTGTATTCTACGGGATACGGCTTCCATTTGCCCTCGTGCCCGTTCAAAGGCACACCGTTGTCATCACGGCGGAACTCTACAACATCGCACTGACCGGTGAGACCGAGGGTCAGCGAAAGCACACGAAGTCCCCGACTGACCACCAGTTCACCCCTGCTCTCACGCAGGCTCTCATCATGCGCCCGCTCATGCATGATCTCGCCCTCGGTAGTGCGGATATTCTCCGCCCACTGTTGCTCGATATGGATAAGCGCCCATTGCCTGCGGCAAAACTTAAAATGCTGCAAACCCGATATCATCAGGCAATCATCCGGCTCAAACACCGGCTATCTCCTCAAGCGCAAGCCCCGGCAGCTCATCAACGGTTATATTGTAATCGTCAACGCAGGTCGGGAAAGTAACGCCGTCTTTAAGCTCCACATGGACGCTGCGATGCACCGCCGCCGAGGAATACTGACCGTCCTTGCAGTTATGCTGCCACCAATAAACCTTAATGACCTCCATGGAGCCGTCGGGGCGGGCAGCGGAAGCGTCATTTACAAACAAAGTTCTGAGGCACTCCTTGAGTACCGCCGCATCATCATCAGTGAAGCCCGTTTTCTCCGCGAGCTGCACATTGACCGAACCTTTGATCTTATACAGCCCGAACTGAACAAAATGCTTCTGACCCATTGTGTCGCGCTTCTCACCGTCACCGCTTATGCTCTTAACGATTTGAATCGATCGCACTTGAACCGGGGAGGCACTGACTGCCTGATGTATGGAAACGGGCCCTCTTACCCCAAAAGCCCCCTTTCCAAAAGTAAAAACCTGGCCAAACGAGCGCACATCAATCCAAAGCTCACAAGCCTTCTCAGCTCGTTTATCTTCACCATCGCCCTTTTCCACCACAATGTACTTTGCCGCCCTATCTTTTAAGTTCTTACAACCATCTTTAATTCTATCGGCAGACTGAACAAATATCGGTATTTCCATATCCTGCATCCTGTTGCGGATCTTTCTCTTGACGCACACATCGGACATTTCGCCGTAGCCCTCGTAATCCGTGCGGGGGCGGTTGCCGTCGAGGGGATCTCCGTTAACATTCGCTTTCTCCGCCGAGAAAAGCACCACAAAGTCTATTTTGTTCTGTAAATAATCGCTCATTCTTCAGTTTCCTCCTTGGTTTCATTTGATTTTGATGTATAAAGTTCGTTGCACTGAAGGTAATAGCCCATAAGGTAAGTATCGCCGAGCGGTCTGTTTAGCTGAGCATCGTCATAATTGCTCAGCTCCTCCATTATTTTTCCTATGAGACTCCTATAATAAGCTCTGCTGCTTGGACTTAGCTTATTAAAATAAGGTTCAAGTCTGCCACTGATGATGTTTGTCGTGTGAAAGGGCTTTTCACAAAACACGGACTGCATACGAATTGCGATCGGCTCTCTGCCCTCATCTGTGTAAGTGTCACGCTCGACCTTCTCCATAACGGCAAGCAGCCTGCCGAATTGATAGCTGCGATCTTTTTTCTCCTTATCCAAAGACATTGTCCATTCCTCCTTTTTTGCCTGAATCCTGTACGCATAGATTGCGGCACAGGCGGTGAAAAGTATTTTTCTGCGGTTTATATTGTTATATGCGAGCGGCATCGAGACGCGGTGCGCCAATGCCTGCACGATATCCGACGGTATCGGGGTCTTGTCGATAACGCAATGCAGCAAGCGTTGCATTTGGTTCTTTTTTATCTTTTCATCGGCAACGATCTTTCGCTTTTTATCTTTTCCTGATTTATCATCTTCAACTTCGCATTCTACGCCATAGGCACAATCAACAATTTGAGAGATTGACGGCGACTGATAGCCGAATTGATTATTCTCCCAACAGCATGTCTGCTGCCAATGGGCAAGGCGATCAATGTAATCAGACGCACGCAATTCATTATAGTATGTTACCGAGAGTCTGCCATCGCTTACGATATCAAACGAAGCTATAATAACGTCCTCGTTATCGGGCAAATTGAGCTTCCAACCGTTCACCGCATCGGCGAGCTGCTTTTTGTAGTCGGATGGCGTAGCGGCTTTCTCCTGCGAATCCTTAACACTCAGCAGACTGTGCATGGCGTTCTGCACAGTCTTGCCCTTCGGATTCCAGCAAACAAAAGCTCTGCCGCCTATTATGACGCCCTGATTTGCCACGACCCAACGCAAGGCGTTATGCGCCTTTTGCGAAGCAACACAGCTTATTGTCAAAGCTTGACTTGATGTTTGAAAGCGCCCTATATAATTTTGTTCGACATTTGTCGAAATCAGTTTCGCCATGCTTTTACCTGGAATAGGGACAATGCCTCCCAAATGTTTCTCAATTATCGGGAGTACTTCACCGGTAATCATACACAACGCCGAACCCGATTTCTTCCGAAGCGATTCGTTATAAGCAATAAACGCTTCAAACAGGCTCTTATCCTCCCAACATGGAGCAACAGCGCCATCTCCCGTAACCCGCCATCTTACAAAGTCATCATCATATCTCGCATTCAAATTACCATTACTATCTTTGGTCACAATTCCACTTCTCTCAAGGTCGTCAAGCAGGGATTCGCTCTCGATATACTTCAGCACGGCCTTTACTTTCGGATGAGAGTATTCCGAATTTGCCCAATCCGAAAGCTGCTTGAGATAGAGGTCGTGATGCTCGGTCGATGACGGTATCAGATACAAAAGTTTATCGCTGAGCGGATGAGCACAAGGCGCACTCGTTCGGTTGGCGGATTTCTCCGTTGCCGGGATTATCGTTTTGCTTTCATCGCGCTCGCTCTTCTTATCCTTGACGACCGCTGCGGCGGATATGAAATTACCGTTCGCGTCAATGGTCACTTCGATCTTAACTTCCTTAATAATGTGGGAAATTGGAGCGAGCGTTTCTCTCATTGCGTCGGGCACACCTGCGAGGGCGGCATGGCAGTCATATGTCTCGACGGCTTTTTGCATTAATCCCATTCAGTCACCCCCTCAAATTCTTCAAGACCGTTGAAATTATCGTATTCTTTGCCGAAAGGCTTGATCTCCATTTCACGCAGGGTCTTGTGAAGCGGGCATTCCTCGGGTCTCGGGAATTCGATGACTCCTCTTTTCATCGTCGGGAACCAAAAATTTGCAGTCATACGGCACTTTGTTTCCTCTGACCACGCCTCATCGGCGTAGGTCATGCCGTGATACATCATACCGAAGCTAAGCTCGGGGATATCATCATAGGCTCCCTCGCCGCTGCCGAACTCGCACGGGGCGATATAGCCTTGGCACTCTCGCGTGCCGAGGAAGATATCCCGCCTGCCGCCGCGTTCAAGCATACGCTTGGCGATCTGGTAATGCTTATGCTCGTTGCGGTCGTGAGCAAGCTCCGGGCGATTCTCATTCCACTCGAAATAAGCAACCACCTGATAGCGGCATTTCTTGAGATAGGTGTAGTACGAAAGGTCGTTTGACCCGTTGTTGTATTTAATAGGTCTGACCCCTTTGACCTCGGTCTGGATAGGCGACATTATACGCACTTTTTTGATGTACCACGTTAAAGTCGGCTTCCAATAGCTTGAAGAAATCACACCTTTCAAAGCCTCATAGGTCGGCACCTGATAGGTGAATTTCTCGCCGCCGACTCGCATTATCGGGTCGGTAAACAAGCCGTAATCGCCCCACACCTCAAAGGAAATCTCGTTTTTATACTGCAATTTTAACACCTCCTGTTAAACTATAAAACTGTTTATGTCAGGCTCAAGGATCACTCCGACATCGCTGTCGTAGTTTGCGGCGGAAAGCACCCGCACTGCGCCGCCCGCAGCCGGATAGATCCCGCCCGCCTCCTCGAGCATTCTCTGCTGATGCGAATACACGGAAACTGTGTATGGCTTTGCCCTCTCACAAAGAGAACGCAGATAGGTTATATCATGCTCGGCTCTCGGCGACATAAGCTCAGAGATAAGCTCCGCCCCGCCGCCGTACGGCACTATCACGTCAACGCCGTTACTGTCAAACACATTGAATTCGCTGCCTGCCGTCTTAAAAGCCTGCCTCATGGCAAACAGATCATTCTCGCCGCACCTGCCGCTGAAAGCGTCGTTATCGGCAAGCAAGTCATAGACGGTAAAGCCGTGCTTTGTAGGGTAATCCTGCGCTCTGTCCGGCATTGCGGCATAAAGCGCTCTATAATATCGCCCGACTGAATTATCGGACGCAAGGTCGCTGTCAAAGGCCTGCGGATTTAAACTGTATTCGGTCAAAAGCTGATTCAGCGCATCCTTCTGAGCCTTGATATCGCCAAGCCCCGCAAGGTTCTCGTCGGCGCAGCTTATCAGATACACCGGAGCGGGCGAATCAAGCTCGCCGTTCCTGTTGCATCGCCCTGCGGACTGTATCACGCTGTCAAGCCCTGCCGCAAGACGCACAACACATCCGAAAGAAATATCAACGCCCGCCTCGATCACCTGAGTCGACACGCATATCACCTTTTTATCACCGCACGCCGCAAGCGCCTGCCTCAGCTTCTCTATTGCGGCTCTGCGGTGCGCTATACACATACCCGCAGAGAGGTGAAACACGAGGGAATCGCCGTGGTTCGACTTCATATATCTGAACAGGAATTCCGCCTGCTTTTTCAGGTTACAAACAATAAGCAGACTGTCGCTTACACTTAAAAGATTATCGAGCCTTGCAGCAAGCTCATCCAAGGTACGGCTGCCGTCAAAAATAATATCCGTCCGTTTGAATACATCACGCAGTTTCTTGTCATAAGGCACGATATCGGCGGGCTGCCTTGTCAGCGGATGTCTTGTCTGCTCAAGGCAAGGCTGAGTTGCCGAGCAGAGCAGCACCGTAGCCCTGCACACTTGCGAGAGAAAATTCACAGCAAGATTAAAAAGAGAGAGCATTTTACACGGGACGGTCTGCACCTCGTCAATGACGATAACGCTGCCGCACAACGCCTGAAAACGACGGATACACGAAGTTTTATCCGAGAAAAGCGTATTCAAAAGCTGCACCATAGTGGTGATAATTATCGGCGCAGACCAATTCTCGGCAAGCAGCTCATACTTGTCGAGAGCTTCGCCGTCCGCACTGTCACGAACAACATTTGAATGATGCTCTAAAATCAAACTATCGTCGCCGACAAATTTGCGGATGACTTCGGCATTTTGGTCAAGGATGCTCAGCAGCGGCGATGTGAATATCACGCGGCGCATACCGTTCTTTGCCGCATGGGCGAGAGCATACCTGAGAGCCGAAAGCGTTTTACCCGCACCTGTAGGAACATTCAAGCGATAAACCCCCGAGCACGCCTCAGCGGCAAGTCTGCATTGCTCCGATATATTACGGCGTGCAACATTCACGGGCGTATTTGCGGGCAAATCGAGAATCTTTTTCTCAACGCTGTCGAGCAATTCATTCCAATCGGGAATCTCGTCGTCCTTACGCTTGACCCCGCTCATAAATTCGGCGGTATCGCGCCTGTCACCCTCGATAACAGCCGAAAGCAGCAGTCTAGAAAGCATACCGACATAAAAGCTCACTTCGCTGTTGTCGGCTGCGATATCGGTAATTCTATCGAATATCGGCGTCACCTCATCACAGGCCGCCTTGAAGCGTCTGTCCAATTCCTCCGTGTCGGCGCACAGCTCGGTATAGTTGCTTACCGCTTCTTCATAGCCGATATCCTCTTTTTTCATTCGGTGAAAGAACCCGTTTTTGCCGTCTTCATCGGCAATATCGAATTCGCCGTGATGAGCGCCGACCGCATATGCCAACAGCTCCCCGAAAATATCTCGTGTACTTGCAGGCGGCTCATTGTGGCAGCGCTCCATAATGAGTCGAACGCCTGAAAAAGTATGGTTGACGGAACCTCGGCGCATTTCACCGTTCGAATGTATGTATCTGTCAAACAGCTCTGTGTATTTGCCGCAGTCGTGCAAAAGCGCGCAAAGATAGCCCGCCTCGCAAAGTCCCGCAGGTGCAAGCGCTCTCGAAGCGTATTCGGCAGCGCTTCTCAAATGCTCGCCTACTGTCTGCTCTCTGCCGTCATCGGCAATATGGGCAAGATATTCCATTCGCAGCCTCCTTAATTATCCGCATCGCTGTGACGTTTTTTCACATCGCAATTCAAAAAATAATGCGTACCGAATTCACCTGCGGCATCCGCAATTGTCAACAATTTTTCTACTTTTATTTCTAAATTCATTATAATATTCCAGATTGTGATTGTCAATATATTAAGATAATTTCTTTATTCTGCAAATACTTAAGTCCGTTTTATTGGTCAGCAAAGCATCATTAAAGGAATTGATAATTCCTTTGAAAGATGATATAATGGCTTTATTAAACTACTGAAGCGGATTTTGCCGAAGGACAGGAGAATGGAAATGCTTAACATTATGGCTTTCGTGCCTTGCGTCACGGGCATGGCGCTGCCGACATTTGCGAGCGAAAAAAAAGAGATATATGTTTCGCCGAACGGTAGCGACAATTCCGAGGGCGATATCGGCTCCCCTCTTGCCACTCTCGCCGCGGCGAAAGAAAAGGCCAAGAAGCTCGGCAGCGGCGCTACGGTTTATTTCAGAGAGGGCACATACACCATCAGTGAAACCGTCCGCTTTGACGAGAGCGACAGCTCGGATGTAACATACAAAGCATATAACGGCGAACGTGTGGTGTTCACCTCGGGCGTCCCCTACACGGGTTTTGAAGAATGCACCGTGAACGGCGTTCGTGCATTCAAAAAGGATATCGGTAAGGATGCCGACTTCAATATCCTTTTTAATGAACGAGAGGCCTTCACAAAGACAAGATACCCCGAGAGCGGCTATCTCCATGTAAAAGAAATCTCCGACAGCGACATTATGCCCGAGGCGGATGGCAGCGACTATTATTTTGCTCCGCTTAACGGAATGTACGCCGAAGCAGGCGAAATCGGTGAATTCAAAAATATGACCGACGTCATCGTCAGAATTTTGCATTTCTGGAAGGATGAGATGCTGCCCGTGTCGTCATTTGGCAGCGAAAGAGGCCACTTCAAATTCAGCAAATACGCAAGCATGAGCATCAAGCAAAACGACCGGTTCTTCCTTGAAAACGTGTTTGAAATGCTCCG
>OIGD01003607.1_pt1 | contig 10141 bp, 8 predicted proteins | sample 1582211 | NCBI WGS metagenome assembly OIGD01 (sample SAMN04414078, study PRJEB24778) | human gut metagenome | material: faecal | host: Homo sapiens
ATATGCATAATTTCAAAGACGAAGTGGCTGCCAGCCGTACTTTCGTCTTTGTTCGTGAAATAGAGCCGTTGCTCTCCGCCGGATTGATTAAAGGTGGCGACCTGGACAATGCGATCGTAATCTACGAACGCAAGATGTCACAGGAAAGCTTCGATAAGTTGGCAGATGTGATGGGAGTACCTCACATGGATGCCGATCAGTTAGGCTATATCAATCACAAACCGTTAGTTTGGCCCAATGAATGTGCCCGTCACAAACTGCTTGATGTCATCGGTGACCTCGCTCTAATTGGAAAACCGATTAAAGGTCGTATCATCGCCACCCGTCCGGGACACACCATCAACAATAAATTTGCCCGTCAGATGCGGAAAGAAATCCGTCTGCACGAAATACAGGCACCAAGTTACGACTGTAACCGTGAACCAATAATGGATGTAAACCGTATCCGCGAATTGTTACCGCACCGCTATCCTTTCCAACTGGTGGACAAAGTGATTGAAATTGGTGCCAACTACATTGTAGGTATTAAAAATATCACAGCCAACGAACCTTTCTTCCAGGGACATTTTCCACAGGAGCCCGTTATGCCGGGAGTACTTCAAGTGGAAGCAATGGCACAAGTCGGAGGCTTGCTCGTCTTGAATTCCGTAGATGATCCTGAACGTTATTCTACCTATTTCATGAAAATAGATGGAGTGAAATTCCGTCAGAAAGTAGTGCCGGGAGATACAATCATCTTTCGTGTAGAACTGCTGGCACCTATCCGCCGTGGCATTTCTACCATGAAAGGATATGCGTTTGTCGGCGAGAAAGTTGTTTGCGAAGCAGAATTCATGGCACAAATAGTAAAAAATAAGTAATAATTGATATTTAAAAGCATGATAAGTCCTTTAGCGTATATCCATCCCGAAGCTAAGATCGGAGAAAATGTAGAAATTGCGCCTTTTGTATTTATAGATAAGAACGTAGTTATCGGCGACAACAATAAAATTATGGCTAACGCCAATATTTTATACGGTTCACGTATTGGTAACGGAAACACGATTTTTCCGGGTGCCGTTATCGGAGCCATTCCGCAGGACCTCAAGTTTCGCGGTGAAGAATCGACAGCCGAAATCGGAGATAATAATCTGATTCGTGAAAATGTAACAATCAACCGTGGTACGGCAGCTAAAGGGCGCACGATTGTGGGAAATAACAATTTATTGATGGAAGGTGTACACGTAGCACACGACGCATTGGTTGGTAACGGATGTATCATCGGTAACTCTACCAAGATGGCAGGCGAAATCGTCATTGATGATAACGCGATTGTCAGCGCCAATGTATTGATGCATCAATTTTGTCATGTAGGCAGTCATGTAATGATTCAGGGCGGATGCCGTTTCAGTAAAGATATTCCTCCTTACATCATTGCAGGACGCGAACCGATCGCTTTCAGCGGAATCAACATCATCGGCTTGCGCCGTCGTGGCTTCTCCAATGAAGTGATCGAAAGTATTCACAATGCATATCGTATCATCTACCAAAGTGGTTTGAACACGACAGAAGCATTGAAAAAAATAGAAGATGAATTCGAAAAGAGTCCGGAAATTGACTATATAGTCAATTTTATCCGTAATTCAGAACGTGGTATTATTAAATAAACAGTTCAAAATAGTCATATTATGATATACAGATTTACTATCATATCTGATGAAGTTGACGATTTTGTCAGAGAAATACAAATTGATCCGGAAGCAACTTTTTATGACTTCCATGAAGCAATACTGAAATCAGTAGGGTACGCAAACGACCAGATGACTTCTTTCTTTATCTGCGATGACGACTGGGAAAAAGGAAAAGAAGTAACCTTAGAAGAAATGGACGACAATCCGGAAATAGATAGCTGGGTAATGAAAGACACTGCTATCAGTGAACTGGTAGAAGACGAAAAACAGAAACTGCTATATGTATTCGATTACATAACAGAACGTTGTTTCTTCATCGAACTATCCGAAATTATCACCGGAAAAGATATGAATGGTGCCAAATGTACCAAGAAATCAGGAGATGCTCCTAAACAAACGGTAGATTTTGAAGAAATGACCGCTGCGGGAGGTTCTCTTGATCTGGATGAAAACTTCTATGGAGACCAGGACTTCGACATGGAAGATTTCGATCAGGAAGGATTTGACATAGGTGGTGACACTAGCAGCCCATACGAAGAAGAAAAATTTTAAGTATTAAATATCAAGTATTAGGTATTAATTGCTATGTAGTGTCAGGCAGTTAATACCTAATATTTTTTTTTAGTCCCGTACGCTTTAATACTTAATACTTCTATACTTAATACTTAAAAATCTATGCCTACTCTCATTGTTCTTATAGGTCCTACAGGTGTGGGGAAAACGGAGTTGAGCCTGCGCTTGGCAGAAACATTTCAGACAAGCATTGTATCTGCCGATTCGAGACAGCTTTATGCCGAATTAAAAATAGGCACGGCAGCTCCTACTCCCGACCAACTCAAACGTGTCCCCCATCAACTGGTCGGCACGCTCCACCTCACAGACTATTACAGCGCTGCCCAATACGAAACAGAAGCACTGGAAATTCTGGAGAAATTATTCACGCAACACGAAGTCGTGATTCTCACTGGTGGCTCAATGATGTATGTAGACGCTATCTGTAAGGGAATTGACGATATTCCTACCGTTGATGCGGAAACCCGTCAACTCATGCTACAAAAGTATGAAGAGGAAGGCCTTGAACAACTCTGCGCAGAACTTCGCTTGTTAGACCCGGAATATTACCGGATTGTAGATCTGAAGAATCCCAAGCGGGTAATTCATGCGTTGGAGATTTGCTATATGACCGGACGCACTTATACTTCTTTTCGCACCCAACAAAAAAAACAGCGTCCTTTCCGTATACTGAAAATCGGCCTGACTCGTGATCGGGAAGAACTTTATGAGCGTATCAACCGTCGGGTAGACCAGATGATGGAGGAAGGATTATTGGAAGAAGTACGCTCCGTACTTCCCTATCGTCACCTCAATTCACTCAATACAGTAGGTTATAAAGAACTGTTCAAATATCTGGACGGAGAATGGGAACTCTCCTTTGCTATAGACAAAATCAAGCAAAACTCCCGCATTTATTCGCGTAAACAGATGACCTGGTTCAAAAGAGATGAAGAAATAAAATGGTTCCACCCGGAACAAGAAACGGAGATACTAGCGTACCTCCGTCAATCTTTATAACATTATATTTTGACAATATTTAGAAACAGAAGACATCTAAAATCTACTGCTATTCTTCAGATGCAGTTACTTTTATTGTTGAAGTCACTGTATCATTAATAGCACGAATAGAAATTTGACGGGCTTGATATTCTTCTTTCACTAATAGATTTACTTCAATCACTCCATTCTTTCCCTTATCACCATAAGCAGCCAATGCAGTCTTATCTTTCAATACAGATATACTCCTAATACGATCAGGAGAAATATTCGCTAAAGGATCATCACCAGTAGCCTCTTTGCCATCAATTATAACCAAAGGTTTACCTCCATCAGCAGAACGAAACGTAGCTCCCCAACTCTTTGCCCCACTATTTAATGCATCCAACCTTGTTTTATTAATGCCTTCGATTTCAATCTTTCTCGGCGCAAACTTTTTTTCCGAATATAGTTTTATATCCATCACTCCATCCTTAGCCTTTTCTCCATAAACCTTAATAGCTTTTTCAGGACCTATGACAGACACACTTTCAATACATTCAGGATTCAAAGCATTTACTACTTCACGATCAGACTCTTTCCCATTAATAATAACCAAAGGTTTTCCTTCATCGGAAATTCCTTGTACCGAAATAGCCACCTTCTTTTTCCCGGATGTTAAGACAGAATCTTTTTTTTCTGTACGATAACCTACCACTACTACCTTATTCTTGGTAGTATCAACAAGCTCCTTAACAACATTTTCTTCACTCTTTGTTTCTACAATTTCCGCCAAATCATTAACTTTGACTGCAGAAATCTCTTCCACTTTTTCAGAGATTTCAGGACGGGCAAAAGCAGTTACTGCAATAGCTGCCAACGGAAGTACATACAAGTACTTCAACCGTGCCCACGGATTCGATTTTTCTTTTAACATCATAGTGATACGTTTTTTAAGTTTACTGTGATTAAAGCTGTTGGCCATAGAGTAGAGCCTTGTGCCAACGGCTTTTTTTATTAATAATAGTTGATATTCTTTCGCGTTTACACCCTCATTAATGACGGTCTCGTCCGCTTCATATTCGTGAACGTTCTGCAACTCCTGTTTCAACAACCATGCACCAGGATTGAACCATTGGAAAAAGATGCAAATATCCGCCACCAATAAATCTACTGAATGACGATGGTGAATATGAGCCATTTCATGAATAAGGATTTCCCTCCCGTTTTCCTCCAGGTCTTTTCGGCTGATAACAATATACTTCATCCAACTGAACGGAGCTATCTCCTGATTGTGCACCACAAGTGTAACCCCTTTCTCCAACTTCTCATGTTTGCCGGAATGTATCAACCGGAAGAGACAAATCAAAGAATAGATATTGCGACAGGCAAGAAATAGAATACCCGCCAGATAGACCAGCAGAACCACCTGTACCCAAGATATAGCCGACGTCTCCTGCACTGCACCGACATTGGCAGGAGTAGCCTCCAACTCTGCCATCAATAGCAATTGTTCAATGGAAAGCACAGCCTGCTGCACTTCAACCTGATGCCGGGTAGTTACTTCGATACAAGGAATGAGTAATGAAAAGAACAACACTCCCAATAAAGCCATACGATTGAAACGATGAAAGGTTTCCTTGCTAAGTAATAACCGGAAAAACAGGTAAAACAGAACAAGACAAACAGATGATTTTAATATATAAATGAAGAAAACTCCCATAGCATAGATTTTCGTTTAATAGATTAGTGTTTTTTGTCAGCCTGTTCCACTTCCTCGATGAGCTGTTTCAATTCATCCAAGGAAATATCTTCCTCCTTAACCAAAGAAGAAACGGCATTCAGGTAAGAATTATTAAAATACTTACTAATCACATTCCGCAGCGTTCCTTTACGAAAATCTTCTTCACTAACTACGGGATAATATTGATAGGTATTTCCGAAAGTATAATGAGCTAGAAAACCTTTTTCTTCCAACCCACGCACAATCGTAGATAATGTATTGAAATGTGGCTTGGGATCTTCATAGAAAGCCAACATTTCCTTCACGAACAAGGGACCTTTTTCCCAGAAAAAGCCCATGATTTCTTCTTCTTTTGCTGTTAATCCTTTCATATCTGCAACTTTGTTTGCCGCAAATAACGAAAAGTTTTAGTTCATAAACTAATTTATCTAGTTAAAGTAAACTAAAAGATATAGTTAAGACGAATAATCTACTATTAAACACCTGTGAAACAGATTTATTACATCTCTTTTAGCTCCACAGTTTATTGACAATAAAGTTGCCGATATAAAATAAGTCGCCCATAAAAACAATACTGAATACCAGAAAAGTGAAACAAGTACTCCACCGGGCTCCTCCATCCTCTTCGCCGCGTTTGATACGGAGCAGGGAACTATGCAAACAATCACCTGCTATGAACAGTACAAACAAACTCGGTATCAAGTCACCCCATGACACCAACCACAGATTATCACCCTTCCCCATCAGGAACGTCAATGCCACGGCCAATAAGAAGACAGAAGCATATTGCAAGTCTTTTCTTTTTGAATTCATAGTGGTAATGTTTAAAGTCCTTTTCACAAAGATATTGAATCTCACCCAATAATCCTTATCAAATCTATATAAAAATCGGTCAGGCTTTGTTGAATCTAAGTTTATTGTTACTTTTGCAAGTACGAATTAAAACCAAAACCGATTATAAAAGCAGATGAAAAAGATCAGCATCACTTTATTACTCTGCCTTCTCTGTCTGACCGGAATGGCACAAGGACAAAAGGCACTCGATTTAAAAGATATCACCTCCGGACGTTTCCGCCCGGAAAATATCCAGGGAGTAATCCCCATGCCTGATGGCGAACACTACACGCAGATGAACGCCGACGGCACGCAGATCATTAAATACTCTTTCAAAACAGGCGAGAAAGTAGAAGTGATTTTCGATGTAAGCACTACACGCGAATGTGACTTCAAGAACTTCGACAGTTACCAGTTCTCGCCCGACGGTCAGAAATTGCTGATTGCTACTAAAACGACACCTATATATAGGCATTCATACACAGCTGTACATTACATTTACCCTTTGAAACGAAATGATAAGGGCGTTACGACAAACAACATTATTGAACGGCTGTCTGACGGTGGACCTCAACAGGTCCCCGTCTTTTCTCCAGACGGTACAATGATTGCTTTTGTCCGCAACAATAACATATTTCTTGTTAAGCTGCTTTATGGCAACAGTGAAAGCCAGATTACGGAGGATGGCAAACAGAACTCTGTACTCAACGGCATCCCCGACTGGGTGTATGAAGAAGAGTTCGGTTTCGACCGTGCTTTGGAATTCAGCGCTGATAATACACTGATCGCTTTCATCCGCTTCGATGAGTCAGAAGTTCCCTCCTACTCTTTTCCGGTATTTGCCGGACAGGCACCCCGTATTGATGCCTTAAAAGATTATCCGGGTGAATATACCTACAAGTATCCGAAAGCCGGATACCCGAATTCGAAAGTAGAAGTACGCACGTATGACATCAAGTCACACGTCACCCGTACGATGAAACTCCCGCTGGATGCAGATGGATACATTCCACGCATCCGTTTCACAAAGGATGCCAACAAATTGGCTATCATGACATTAAACCGTCATCAAGACCGTTTCGACCTTTACTTTGCCGATCCTCGCTCAACACTTTGCAAACTAATGCTCCGTGATGAATCTCCTTATTACATAAAGGAGAATATTTTCGATAACATCCAGTTCTATCCCGAATATTTCAGCATGCTTAGCGAACGTGACGGTTACAGTCATCTCTATTGGTATAGCATGGGAGGTAACTTGATTAAAAAGGTTACTAACGGTAAGTTCGAAGTGAAAGATTTTCTGGGATATGATGAAGAAGATGGTTCTTTCTATTATACCAGCAACGAAGAGAGTCCTCTGCGCAAGGCTGTCTATAAAATAGATAAGAAAGGCAAAAAGACCAAATTGTCTCAACAGGCAGGAACCAATACGCCTCTCTTCAGCAAATCGATGAAGTATTATATGAACAAGTTCTCCAGCTTGGATACTCCTATGTTGGTTACCTTGAACGATAATTCAGGCAAAACGCTCAAAACGCTTATTACAAATGATGCGTTGAAGCAAACATTGTCCGGATATGCAGTACCACAAAAAGAGTTCTTTACTTTCCAGACTACAGATGGCGTGAAGTTGAATGGCTGGATGATGAAACCGGTTAATTTCTCCGCATCCAAAAAATATCCGGTACTGATGTATCAATATAGTGGCCCGGGTTCCCAACAGGTATTGGATACTTGGGGAATCAGCTGGGAGACATACATGGCAAGCCTCGGTTATATCGTGGTATGTGTAGATGGTCGTGGCACTGGAGGTCGTGGAGAAGCTTTTGAGAAATGTACCTATTTAAAAATTGGCGTCAAAGAAGCCAAAGACCAGGTGGAAACAGCGCTTTACCTAGGCAAACAAACGTATGTGGACAAAGACCGCATCGGTATCTGGGGTTGGAGTTATGGCGGATACATGACTCTTATGAGCATGAGCGAAGGAACTCCCGTATTCAAAGCCGGAGTAGCAGTAGCCGCACCGACCGACTGGCGTTTCTATGATACGATTTACACCGAACGCTTCATGCGCACTCCCAAAGAAAATGCGGAAGGATATAAGGAATCATCAGCCTTCACCCGTGCCGACAAACTTCATGGCAACTTGTTGCTGGTACATGGTATGGCAGATGACAATGTTCACTTCCAGAACTGTGCAGAATATGCCGAACAGTTAGTTCAGCTTGGAAAACAATTTGATATGCAAGTGTACACGAACCGTAATCATGGAATATATGGTGGCAACACCCGCCAACACTTGTACACACGGTTGACCAACTTCTTCTTGAACAACTTATAATGACGGATAGAGTACGTAAGCCCGAATGGCTGAAAATTAATATCGGTGCCAACGAACGATACACCGAAACAAAGCGAATTGTCGACTCCCACTGCTTGCACACGATATGCAGCAGTGGGCGTTGCCCTAATATGGGGGAATGTTGGGGAAAAGGAACAGCCACCTTCATGATTGGCGGTGACATCTGCACGCGTAGCTGTAAATTTTGCAACACACAGACAGGACGTCCCCATCCGTTAGATGCAAACGAGCCTACCCATGTAGCAGAATCCATCGCACTGATGAAATTGGATCATGCCGTCATCACCTCTGTAGACCGGGATGATTTACCTGATTTGGGTGCAGAGCATTGGGCACGTACCATCCGGGAGATAAAACGGTTGAATCCACAGACAACCATTGAAGTACTGATTCCGGATTTTCAAGGCAGAATGGAGTTGGTAGATTTAGTAATTGACGCCCGGCCCGACATCATATCACACAATATGGAAACTGTGCGCCGCATTAGTCCACTAGTCCGCAGTGCAGCAAATTATGATACAAGCTTACAGGTTATCAGACATATTTCCGAAAAGGGAGTCAAATCTAAAAGCGGCATAATGGTCGGACTGGGTGAAACTCCGGAGGAAGTCGAAACATTGATGGACGATCTGCTAGCAACCGGTTGCCAGATTCTTACCATAGGGCAATACCTGCAACCGAGTCATCGGCATTATCCCGTTGTGGCATACATCACTCCGCTGCAATTCATGAAATATAAAACAGTTGGTTTAGAGAAAGGATTCAACATCGTAGAGAGTGCTCCCCTTGTTCGTTCCTCCTACCATGCAGAGAAACATATTCGTTAGCAAACAAAACACATACACTATTTGTTTTATAGATAGAACCGACAAATAAACATAAATATAGAGATGGATCATAAAGGAATACTTTCTTCCGCATTTAACATGTCGCTGGGTTTTATCCCCGTTATTATTTCCATTTTATTGTGTGAACTTATAACGCAAGACACGGCTATTTACATCGGTACAGGTATAGGTATTATAGGAATATACCTTTCTTATCGACGTAAAGGATTGTTAATTCCTAATTTTATCCTCTATATAGCGACCGGAGTGCTGGCACTATTATCCGTAGCAGCTCTCATTCCTGGTGATTATGTTCCCCCCGGTGCGCTCCCGCTTACTCTGGAAGTCAGTATTCTCATTCCAATGCTAAGTCTTTATATGCATAAGAAAAGGTTTATCAACCACTTCTTAAAACAGATAGGTTCTTGCAACAAACGTTTATATGCTCAGGGAGCAGAAGCCGCCGTTGTATCTGCTCGCATTGCCTTGATTTTCGGAATACTGCATTTTATTATAATCAGCATCACCGTCATTTTCCAAAACCCACTAAGTAAGACAAGTCTGTTTGTACTCTATAAAGTGTTACCTCCTACTGTCTTTCTTATGAGCATCCTGTTCAACCAGATCGCTATCCGTTTCTTCAATCACCTAATGTCTCACACAGAATATGTTCCTATTGTGAATACCAAAGGAGACGTGATCGGGAAAACCCCTGCGATAGAAGCTGTTAATTATAAGAACGCATACATCAATCCGGTGATAAGAATTGCCATATCCACTCATGGAATGCTGTTCCTTTGCGACAGACCGTCAACAGCCATTTTGGACAAAGGAAAAGTGGACATTCCCATGGAATGTTATCTCCGATATGGAGAATCTTTAGAGGCGGGTGCCACCCGTTTGATTAACAATGCTTTCCCGCACGAAAAAGATATCAAGCCAGAGTTCAATATCGTTTATCACTTTGAGAATGAAGTAACCAATCGTCTTATCTACTTATTCATCGTTGATATCAAGGATGATTCCATCCTTTGTACCCCTCGCTTTAAGAACAGTAAGCTATGGAGCTTCAAACAGATAGAGGAAAACTTGGGAAAAGGCTTCTTCAGTAGCTGTTTCGAAGATGAATATGAACACCTGAAAGGCGTTATTTATATAAGAGAAAAATACA
>OIGD01003609.1_pt1 | contig 10139 bp, 7 predicted proteins | sample 1582211 | NCBI WGS metagenome assembly OIGD01 (sample SAMN04414078, study PRJEB24778) | human gut metagenome | material: faecal | host: Homo sapiens
CGTATCACTTGGGTGACTACGCCTCTCCACTTAGGTGCCAATGCATTGTCACCTAGGTGAAACAACAAAAGAAGACAGACAAAAGATAAGCATTCGGGCTTGTACGTGTTTTTTCCAGTCATAACAAAATCAAAAGCCTGGAGAGAAATACATAAGAGGCCGAATGCTTACAGTTCTTCCATAAACTTGACCGACGAGTGAACAATGCTCCAATCCATATATTCCCACGCAGGGTGTGACTTTATGGAAGCAGAAGTAAAACAAGTAATCAAAGTTTCAATCCACACACCCACGTAGGGTGTGACTTTGATGGGCAAGAGTATGTGGGTTGCAGCCGTATGGTTTCAATCCACACACCCACGTAGGGTGTGACATGATGTGGTGCGGACGGATGATATACCGTGCCGAGTTTCAATCCACACACCCACGTAGGGTGTGACATTCATTGATTTGTTATCAGTAGAGCTCTTGGAAGTTTCAATCCACACACCCACGTAGGGTGTGACTAATTCCCTCTGGGAGAACTGTTTACTAGTTTGTTTCAATCCACACACCCACGTAGGGTGTGACCATTATTAATATCTGATATATGACCTCTATATCTGTTTCAATCCACACACCCACGTAGGGTGTGACCCATTGCCACAATAATATAAATATCATGGAAAAGTTTCAATCCACACACCCACGTAGGGTGTGACACAATGAGCCTGTGACTGTTGCAAACTTGGCTGGTTTCAATCCACACACCCACGTAGGGTGTGACTTATCAATGGCGTAACCGGGTATTTCAAATGTAAGTTTCAATCCACACACCCACGTAGGGTGTGACTTTTTGTTTTGTATGACAAAACAAAGGTTAGTTTGTTTCAATCCACACACCCACGTAGGGTGTGACCTCTTAAAGCCGTTGCAATGGCAGAGGAAGAAATGTTTCAATCCACACACCCACGTAGGGTGTGACTCTTCGTCTGTGGTCAATTTACATTGTGGCATGTTTCAATCCACACACCCACGTAGGGTGTGACTCAGGAGTATCAAAATCACCCGGCTTGCTTGAGTTTCAATCCACACACCCACGTAGGGTGTGACCGTACCAAGATAATTATCCGTCCAGCCTTCCGGTTTCAATCCACACACCCACGTAGGGTGTGACTCTATATCTAATAACATATTATAAATCAGCAAGTTTAATCCACTGTTATGCGAATCATCATTATTATTCAACTTCATAACGAAGAAATACTCTACAAATAATTTAATCTACTGATTATTAACACATGCGAAGATACTACTTTTTTTGTAACACACCACATTCGCATTATATTATAAGAGCCTCCTCAACTTTATAAGCCGTTTCAACACCTATTACTTCTACCCTCTTATTCTCATTTTTACTAAGAATATAAAAACGAACACTATCAAGAGACATATCAATAATATCCCTAACTCTCCCTTTTAAAAGAGAATATTGCGCTTCCGTCACTACACACTCAAAGACTGAGTTCTGCACCCTCTGTCCATAATCCAAACATGCCTTGGCCACACATCGTAAACGGCGAGCCCCCTCTTTGCTTGTAGTATCCACATCGTAAGTCACAAGAATGTACATAATTAAAAATCATTTTATAAGAAATACCGGATAATCGTCAATATCCTGCCTGATATATCTTGCCATTAACATAGCCTGCACATAAGGCAGAAGCCCTATTTCAACTTTTTCATTAAGATAAGGATGAATTATCACTTCCCTTTTCCTTGCCTGCCATGCAGTAATAAAAGTCTTTTTCCCTTTATCTGTCATAACAACCCCATTATCACCTTGGAACAAGAAGTCTTTTACTGAAATCTGTCTTTTATTAATCAACGACAAAATAAAACGGTCGCCAAGGTAAGCACGTAACTCTTCCATCATATCTAAAGCCAACGACGTGCGCCCTGGACGGAGTGTATGGAGAAACCCGACGTATGGATCAAGGCCAACAGTTTCGAGAGCGGCCGCAACATCATTGGCAATCAAGGTATATGCAAAAGACAACATGGCATTCACCGCATCCTTGGGAGGACGACGATTGCGACCATGAAATGGGAAATCAGTCTTCTGATTAAGTATCAAGATTGGCAATACCTCAAAATAGGCATTCGAAGCCATCCCCTCATAACCAATTAATTCCGTCTTATCTTGAGCCTTCAAAGCATCACGTTTGGCACGTTCCAATACTTGCACCGCCCTATTAATGTCTTCATTCTCACCATAATCACGAATATATCTCCTCAATATATTGCGATAGTTTTGAATCTTACCACCAATCATCAACCGAACCACATGCAACGACCAAGATGCATCGTCCGACAATTGGTACTGCTTTTTGCGTAACAGAACATTTCCTTTCGTAGCACCTTGAACCCTGCTGATGAATCTGCCTTGTGGAGAAAGAAATGTGAGTGATATACCATTGTCACTACACAATTTCATCACACCGGGACTTGCGCCCATATATCCGAACGTAACGATGCCTTCTATATTTATGACAGGAATACGAAACACCTCCTCCTGCTGAACAGATATAACGACATTCAGCCCGTCCTTACTAAGATACGCTTCCGGTGTCGTCACATACAAAGTATTCAATAGTTTTCTCATAGATACAGATTTTTAGTAAGGTAATTATCTACCGAAGTACAATTATTTACCATTTCCGGCATGCAAATATCTTTCAGCGAGCACTTGTCACAATGTTTCCCATATCCAGCCTTCGGGATAACCGCTTTACTAAATATATCGTGCATATCCCGGGCACATTGTCTGACTATATCTCGCAGTTCCTCCGTTATATCCACATTAACCCGATGGCGAAGCTCCCCATAAAAGAAAGCGCCGTATGGTATATGGATAGCATACATTTCTTCTATGCACATGATTTGTGCTGCCAACTGCACTTCATCCACCTCGTTTCTTTTCGGTTTGCCATGCTTATACTCCACAGCAACCGGTTGCCATCGCCCCGGATAGTTGGGATGCAAGATAGTATTTTCAAGAGATGAGGAAGGAAGCAACTCTATGGCATCAGAGATTCCATAGAGTCCAAGTTCACGCGAAGCGATATTCACCGCACGCAATGTTATCTGGTCACCACACTTCTGTCTATAAAACGGATCATCTACATGCTTGTGCAGAATCTGTCCTTCGATGGTGAGACGATTATCGTCCCATTGCTGCTCAATGTGTATCAAAGCCCATTGCCGGGGACAGAACCTAAAGTGCTGAATCCCCGACAACATGAGCATATCGTCTTCATTGTACATACGATGGAATTATATCAGTTCCTCAATAGTTACATTTGATGGAGCATTCTCCTTATCTATAGTAACTGAATAATCGATGAATGAGCGTGGTGCTCCATCGCAGACTTTCTCCACTTTTACCAATTCAAACAACTTGTTGGCGGGAGCATTACCCAATATGGAGTCATGCTTGAAGACTATCAGTTTTTGAGCACTCATCAATCCACGTGCCGCCGAACGATCCACATCGAACATATTCTTTAATGCGTTCCAAAATAGTTCAAGGTCTTCTTCAGAAAATCCTGTCTGTTGTGCCAAGTTGGCGGAGATGAAGCCGTGACAGACGTAGAGGCCATAAGGAATGGTGGCTTTACGTCCCATTGTACGATTGCCACCATCTTGTTTTTCTGCTTCTTTCTCTGTTGCTACTGCCATACGAGTAATAGAATGTTCCGCTACAGTAATTGGATCTATAGAACGAGCAAAGGTGAACTGGATAGGGCCACGAACTTGACCCGCATTTTTACCTGTTGACATAACTGCGCCGAATGTTCTGATATCGAAGTAATTATTACACATAAAACGACGTGCTGCTTCTATTTTGTCCTTTGCATTTTTTACTTCTGAATCATCATGTGCATTATCAATCAAAGTATTCAGGACTGCCTTCTCTTTGATAAATATATCAAAGCCATTCACAAGCCCTTTTGCTATTTGTACATAGTTACGAACCTTGCGTTTCAAACAGACATCCGTAACAAGTCCCATACCTGTTTCGGCATCCACACGTGGTAGATTACCCGCATCCGGATCACCATTTGGGTTACCATCTTTTACATCAAATATGTAAACGAAATCAATTCTATTCTTTAGTTCTGACATAACTTTATATTTTTTAAATTATTATTCCATTTCTTTATTTTCCTTGTTCATAAAAAGGTCTTGACGTTGATGATAATATCCCACAAAGAACCGTCCTTGATCTTGCAGGTTAAGATGTGGAGGAAATCCTTTTGCATCAAGTTTGGATATAATTTCCTGTTTCAGCTTCTCATAGAACACTTGTCCACCCGGATTCAACTTCTCTATATGATGAGTAGAAAGGTTGAGCACCGTGGCAAAAACCATGGAAGGAGTTGCTGATGCAGCATTCATATAGCGTTCTCGAATGGAATGAATACCATTGGCATCCTCCTGTATCTTGTCAAGTACGGCAAATAGCCTTCCACAAAGATACCCTTGATTTTGATTTTCTTTGTCTAACATAACATCTAATTTTTTATGGTTGTTATTTTCGTTTAGTCTGTTGAGATATGCCTTGATGATAGCAGCACGCACTATATTGACGGATTGTTCTGCACGTATGCGACGAATACATGCTTGAAAGAGAGAAGCCGGATACGGCAACCCTTGAAATATGCTTCTCACCACAGCATCAGGAAGGTTGGGAGTCGCATCACTTGACTTTCCTCCAAGAGTAACATTTCCAAGAATGGAATGCAGTCCCAAGTACGGCTTCTTATCTTTGCGAGTGTCCACCATCTCCATATCTGTAAAATGCTTACTTATCAAACCTGCAAACTCACGCAAAGGCATCTCATTCCAATATACTACCGCAATTCTTGCCGAATTAGGAGCCAAACCCAAAATGAAGAATTTGTCATCATCGTTTGCCGATAATTTTCCGTTATAGATAGACTGGAAAGTATCATATACTAACTTTATACGCCTGTTTGGGTCGTCATTTTCTTCTTCAATCCGCCCCAACAAAGAAAATAAACTATTCTCGGACTCTTTTGAAGCCTCGCTATTGGAGGAAGCCCAGAAAAGATAAGTACGTGAGCCCACCATAAACTTATTGTGAGAATCCGAACGCAGCAAATGATTCAATGCGGTTGTATATGCAAATTCAGCTTCTTCTGATATTGGAGCATTGTATCCTTTAGATTTCCCATACGAATCATACCCGGAATTAACTTGAAATGCAACCAGTTTGGCTGTTTCTTGGCTTCCAAGTATCTTTGTAGCAGTTGTAATCTCTACAACTTTTGAATATCTCCCTGTTATCAAACAAAGATTTCCTACCACGCCATGATTCTCTTCAAACAAATTTATCAATTCCGTTTTCGAAGCCACTATTTTCGTATCCCCTTCTATAAGGAAAGAAAAGGTAGAATATTTCTTATTAAGATTTTTGGCTATATCATCCCATAAAGAATCTTTCTGCATAGCCCCAACTATAAAAGAAGGGTCTTGCTGATAAAATGCATAAACAGCTTTTATGTCCTCATTATCCGGAAAAGCATCATATATATCTTTTACTTTCGCCTTAAATACTTCAAAGTACTTACGTATCTTTTCCATATCCCCCTTATCGGAATAACCAAATACATATTTACAATTGTCATACAAATAGTTTGCAACAGGGGCACTTGACCGGCTAACACTTTTCTTAACAAGAAACTGCTGTGCCGACTTCTTATCTATGCGCCTGTCTTCAAAGCGCAGAAATTTTCCACATCTATCAATAACAATAATAAATCCAATCTCTTTGTATTCTAAACCAAAAGGGGCCACATCATCTCCACTTCGATGATAGTAATCATATAATGCTTTCAGTATCATCTCAACACCTCCTCACTATCTTTATCCGGTACAACAATCACTCCCTTTTTCATTTGGACTCTATAAAACATAGCATTCGGTTTTTGTGGATTTTCCTCAAAGTCCATATCATAAAGCATAATGCCGAAATCCCTGTCTTCGGCTAAGGGATTATCAAGATTATCAGTACTTTCAATATACTTCCAGTTTGCAGAAAACTCACGACATCCGAGATAGGGCTGCGTAAAACATTGCCCTTGTGATGCCCTGCGTTCGAACATCTGATAATACTTCATAGGATTCTCGTCAGCACTTGGCTGATGCTTGGCAAAAGCCTCTTTGGGACGGTCTTTTACCGGAATAAATACTAACTTAGCATAAATTCGGTAACGCACATCCAGCAGAAGCAAAGTGTTCTTCTGTTGGCGTGTCTTTCCATCATCTATATAAATTGGTTTCATGCTGGAATTTACCACCGCTCCAACTTCATTCCGTCTAATGGTAGCCCATTTTATAGGCCTGAGTACCTCAATCTTGGTTACCTGCCAACGCATGGCATAGCGTTTAAACAGTATCGCTTCAAAGATGGCGCGTGCCGCCGATGGCGTTATGACATCGTAACTCACACGCTCTACTTTCAATTCCGGACGAGTGAAACAAGCCCAATCGCCCCACACCTCCAAACAATATTCTTTATCTGTATATTCCATATCATTCATCGTTTTCCTTGTTTTCCAATAAATCTTCTGGTTTCTGACCTTCAAAAAACCTTTTTGCCGACAAGGGAGTTACCACTTCACGACCGGTTTTTTGCTCCAACTGTTCGCGTGCCACACGAGCCACATCACCACCATCAGCCGCACACTGCATATTTTCACCCAATGTCTGAGGATTTTTAGCTTTAGTAATACTTGTCGTAGAGAGTTCGGCCAGCATATTAAGAACCAATTCTTCATTGGTCATATTGTCCCGGAGATTTTCTTTCTTCAAGCCCTTGAACTGTTTGTACTCCTTTGCCGACTTTCCAGCCCATTGCTGATAGATAATGTCTGTAAGAGTAGCATATTGAACACCTTCCTCTACATTATGTAGTTTCCATTGATCTGTAAGATCTTTACGGATTTCAATGCTCTTCAAGCGTTGGTTTATCCAGTTGTCAGAGTAACCAAGTCGCTTGTAGTCCATCATAGCTTGCTCAATACTCAACTCAGGGTCTTGCATCTGATCAAGACGTTCGGATGCTACATGTGCCATCCATTGCTTGAACGGTTCTGCCTTGGGAGATGGGATAGACTGAATGATACGTAGTAGTTGTTCTGTATCAGCCACATCTGTAAGTCGCATCTTACCGTCTGCGGCTTTCATTTTCAAACCGTGACAATTTGTCACGGTTTCATTTCCCTCTTCTTTAAGTCTTTGCTTTAACTTACGCCAATAAGCAGTTGCATCAACACTGTCTGTTAAAACTGACACCACATCAACTATCGAAAAATACCATTTTTCCTTTTCATCATCCCACACGGTGCGGACTTTACGTTCTTCAAACAATTTCAATGTTTCTTTCTTTGTCATATCCGTTTCTTTATATCATTAATACTTCCTCCAGCCAATGGTTATCAAGACTGAGACCTGTGGCTTTATTATACTGAGACCTGTCTGCCAATACATATATTCCTTCCAATATTTCTTCGACAAGCCCATAGCCTTTCAGTTGCTTAAAATCATAGGAACGGATGCCTACAGTAAATTTCGCCAATTGCTTCACCAACGAGTAGGTACACCCCGATTCTTTCAACTGCTCTATAAGTTCCATGCTGTTTTCCCAATTTACGATAACATTTATACTTGTATCATCAATCAGGCGAAATTCTTTTGATGCAGTTTCAAAACATAACTCAGTAGGTTTGTAAAGCCAGTGCTTTATATCCTTTTCATCAAATGTTTGTTTTCTGCTATACAATTGACAAAAATACGCTTTCATGGTAGAAGGAGCAAACCAATCACTATCTTCCGGCAAATTCAACCGAGCATTGTTGGAGTCAGCCATTGAACCGAAGGGGTTTCGCTTCTCTGCAGCCAGACTGAACACAAATGTATGTCCCATGGCACTTCGTCCTTCCCGATTGCACCGTCCCGCTGCTTGCAATACAGAATCGAGTCCTGCTTCTTGACGGAACACAACCGGAAAGTCTATATCCACACCAGCCTCCACAAGTTGGGTTGCAATGACCCTGACAATCGGCTGCAACCCATCCTTCAATAAAGTTTTTATTTTACCAATAGTTTCGTGTAAGTGGGCAGGGCACATCATTCTAGACAAATGCAATTTCACTCCGTCATTGGGCAAACGGTCATACAGCTCTTTGGCATCTTTACGAGTGTTCACTATGCACAACACCTTATTATATTCAGACACCTTTGCAGCTATCTCATCGTATGTTCTTCCTGTATCATCGATTGCCAACTTCACACGGCGAAGTTGGTCATGCAAAGCAAATTCTTCCGGAATAATTTCCTTGATATGTTCTATTCCCTTAAAATCAGCTTTAGGATTTGTTCCTTCTATCAGACCGCTCAATACCGGCTGACTTGCCGTGGTAAACAATACCGAAATCCCGAACATTTCCTGATACGCTTTCAGCGCATCGACTATCGGCTGCAAGAAGCCGGTTGGCAACATCTGAACCTCATCCAAAACAAGAATTGAATTTGCCATGTTGTGCAGTTTGCGGCAATCAGATGTTTTATTGCTAAACATAGATTCAAAAAGCTGTACATTGGTAGTGACAATAATGGGATAGTTCCAATTCTCTGTAGCCAATTTTGCTTTTTCCCTATTTTCCTCGTCCTTAATATCATCGGGGTCGAAATTACTATGATGCTCCAATACATTTTCTTCACCAAAGATTTCCTTCAAAAGCCCTGCCGTTTGCACAATGATACTGGTATATGGGATGGCGATGATGATACGATTCATTGAATGGCTTACAGCATGCTTCATGGCCCATAACAAAGAAGAAAGTGTTTTACCGCCTCCCGTCGGAACTGTAAGGCTATAAAATCCTTTTTCGCTTAAAGAAGTTCTACTGCATTGTTCTTTCACTTGCCGGCGGATGCGGTTCACTTTCGTATCGGCTGCATTCGATTGCAGTTTTTGCATATATGCCTCCAGTTGTGGAAGCAAATCGACAAGCGTAGCCAAATTTCCCCGCTTCCGCCATGACTCTACATCCATAAACCGTTCTGTATCGAGTCGGTCGGCATCTACAAGACAGGAAAAAAGCATACGGGAAAGGTGATGAAAGTGTTTCCATTCAACCTTTAATTTAGAAAAAGGTGAATCAATAAATTCTTGGAATAATAAAGGTTTGTTTATGCTAATGTCACCCTCGTTTATTTCTTCGGACAATAGCCTCTCTTTCAATATGTTTTCCACATCCCCGAAATTATGTAACCCCGTGTGATGAGAAATAATTTGGTTTACAAGAAGATGGGAAACATCTTTTCCCATAAGTTCTTTTGCCAATATTCCACCCACAAAAGCATGGGTATGATCATCATAGCGCTTCTTGTCACTCGTAGGCAAACCATTCATCTTGCGTATGTATTGCTGGAATGCCGCCCGTTCCTTTCCTTTATCATGAAGTAGGCCGAGCGCACGCCCCCAAGAAGAAAGTCCGAACTGCCCGGCGAAGGATGCCGCCATATCAGCAACCCCCTTTTGATGTTCATCATTGGTTTGTATCATCCATTGACCATTCTCCCTATTTTGATACAAATGGGATATCAACTGCTTTTCATCTATCATCTGATTAAATTTATAAGGCTAGCATTTCACAAATATATATAATAATATCAGACCCTCGCAAAAGAAAATCATATTTCAGGTCAGCTTCATCAGTTTTCATCCTTAAAACAAGAAATACAATCAACAACGACAAGAACGGGCATTCCGCCTTGTCGACTCCACACAGGGAAAGGAGAACAAACCATTTCGGAGGGAAAAAAAGAACTTCCGTCACCACATCTCACTGATTCTAAAGGAGATATAGTGACGGAAGAAAAAAATAATCTGTTAATCCGCATAGATAATCACGGATGAATATACCGGACTATTCCGACAACATCCGCTTGATGAGATCAAGCTTTCACTACTGCCAACAACTCATCCGGTGTAACCAGTGACTGCTCGCCCGTAGTCATATTCTTCAAAGTCAGTTTCCCTTCGTTCATTTCATTTTCACCAACAA
>OIGD01003613.1_pt1 | contig 10128 bp, 9 predicted proteins | sample 1582211 | NCBI WGS metagenome assembly OIGD01 (sample SAMN04414078, study PRJEB24778) | human gut metagenome | material: faecal | host: Homo sapiens
GTGCAGAAGCACCGACCGAACCGACAGGTGAGACGGTGGGTGCAACTTGTTGCACACGGAGGGATTGTGAAAAAACGGCTTGGACATCGAGTTCAAGCCGTTTTTGGCGCTTTCCGTCTTTTGCTCGGGGGGCAGTACCATCGTACAGCTCCCACTCGCAAAATACGAAATTTATCTCACTTTCTCAAAATCTACCAGCGTGTAGAAATTTATAATTTGACTTTTTCTACACGCTGAAGATGAATAATTATTATTCATCTTATTTTTTTGCTGTTGACAAATACGGTATAGGGGTATATAATAAAAATACCCTAATGGGGTATAAGGAGTAATATATGGATAATAAAAATGAATGCTGTTGCCATAAGACAAAGCACAGAAATGAAGAAGAGCAAAAAGCACTTATCAATCGTTTAAACAGGATTGAGGGGCAAATAAGAGGTATAAAGCGTATGCTTGAAGAAGATGCCTATTGTACAGATATTATAACGCAGGTATCTGCTGTTAATGCCGCGCTGAATTCTTTTAATAAAGAGCTTCTTTCAACGCATATTAAAACCTGTGTTACGGATGATATTAAAGCAGGGAAAAGTGAAACGGTTGACGACCTTTTAAAAACTCTTCAAAAACTTATGAAATGATTTTGAGGTGATGTATTGAAACAGTATAATGTAACGGGAATGAGCTGTGCGGCTTGCAGTGCCAGGGTTGAAAAGGCAGTAAGCGGTGTTGACGGAGTTGAAAACTGCGCAGTTAATTTACTGACTAATTCAATGGGGGTTGAGGGTACAGCAAGTGATGAAGCGATTATAGCTGCCGTTGAAAAAGCCGGATACGGTGCAAGCTTGAAAACAGGTGATAAAAAATCAAAAGCTATGCCTGATGATGAGCTTAAAGATACCCAAACACCGAAGATAAGAAATAGGCTTATTTGGTCTGTTATTTTTCTTGCACCGCTAATGTATATTTCAATGGGGCATATGATGTGGGGCTGGAAATTGCCTGCATTTATGCAAGATAATCATATCGCAATGGGGCTTGCACAGCTTCTTTTAACTGTTATAATTATGGTTATAAACCAGAAGTTTTTTATAAACGGATTTAAAGGTATAATTCACAGAAGTCCAAATATGGACACGCTTGTGGCACTCGGTGCGTCTGCTTCATTTGTTTACAGTACGGTTCAGCTTTTTTTGATGACATCTGCCCAGCTTGCAGGTGACGGTGAAAAAGTTATGAGCATTATGCACGAATTCTATTTTGAATCATCTGCAATGATTTTAACTCTTATTACAGTCGGCAAAATGCTTGAATCGTATTCAAAAGGTAAAACCACCAATGCTTTAAAATCACTGATGAATTTAGCACCTAAAAATGCGACTGTAATCAGGGATGAAAAGGAAGTTGTTATCCCGGTTTCTGATGTAATGCTGAATGATATATTTGTAGTAAAACCGGGTGAAAGCGTACCGGTTGACGCGGTGATTATTGAGGGCGAAACCGCTGTTGATGAGTCGGCATTAACAGGTGAAAGTATTCCGGTTGATAAAGCTATGGGGGATAAAGTATCAGGTGCTACAATAAATCAATCAGGATATATTAAATGCCGCGCAACTGCCGTAGGCGAAGATACAACATTATCGCAAATTATAAAAATGGTTAGTGACGCTTCGGCAACAAAAGCACCGATTTCAAAAATTGCCGATAGGGTATCGGGTGTATTTGTTCCTTGCGTAATAGTAATTGCATTTATTGCATTTTGCGTTTGGCTTGCTGTTGGGCAAAGCTTCGGATATGCACTTGCACGCGGAATTTCAGTGCTTGTAATCAGCTGCCCATGTGCGCTCGGCCTTGCAACTCCCGTTGCAGTTATGGTTGGCAATGGTAAGGGTGCAAAATCAGGCATTTTGTTTAAAACTGCGGCATCACTTGAAGAAGCCGGCAGAATACAAATTGTGGCTCTTGATAAAACAGGCACAATCACAAAGGGCGAACCTAAAGTCACTGATATTATTCCTGCTAAAGCAGAAAAAAGCAAACTTTTAAGTTATGCATATTCACTTGAAAAGAAAAGTGAGCATCCGCTTGCAAAAGCAATTTGCGATTATGCGCAGGATGCTGAAGTTGACAGCTTTGAAACTGATGAATTTAAAGCACTTGCAGGTAACGGATTAGTTGCAAATGCAGGTGATAAAAAAATTATCGGCGGAAGCCTTAAATTTATCTCAAGCCAAATCAGTGTTGATGATACAATTAAGGAAAAAGCAAGTTCGCTTTCAAAAGAGGGCAAAACACCGCTGTTTTTCGCCTGTGATGATGAACTTCTCGGCATAATAGCAGTTGCCGATGTTATTAAAGAGGAAAGCCCGAAAGCTATAAAAGAATTGCAAAATATGGGTATTCGTGTTGTAATGCTTACCGGCGATAATGAAAAAACAGCCAAGGCAATCGGTAAGCAGATTGGTGTTGATAATGTTATTTCCGATGTTTTGCCCGACGGAAAAGAGAATGTTATTAAGGAATTGATGTCATTCGGCAAGGTTGCAATGGTGGGCGACGGAATAAACGACGCACCGGCACTTACCCGTGCAAATGTTGGCATTGCTATCGGTGCAGGCACTGATGTTGCAATTGATGCCGCCGATGTTGTATTGATGAACAGCAAGCTTACCGATGTTTCATCTGCAATCAGATTAAGCAGAAAAACACTTACAAATATACACGAAAATTTGTTTTGGGCATTTATTTATAATGTTATCGGTATTCCGCTTGCAGCAGGTGTATGGATTCCGATATTTGGCTGGACACTTAATCCGATGTTCGGCGCATTGGCTATGAGCCTTTCAAGCTTTTGTGTTGTAACTAATGCACTTAGGCTTAATCTTGTTAATGTTCATTCATCAAAGCACGATAAAAAGAAAAAAGCAGTCGACATTAAACTTAATATCACTGCTGATAATAATAAGGAGGAAAAAACTGTGATTAAAACTATTAAGGTAGAGGGTATGATGTGCCCGCATTGCGAGGCAGCCGTTAAAAAAGCACTTGAAGCAATTGACGGTGTAAAAGAAGCAACTGCAAGCCACGAAAAGTGCGAAGCAGTGGCAGAGCTTGAAAAAGATGTGGATTTATCCGTACTTGAAAAAGCTATAACAGATGCAGGGTATAAAGTAATAAAATAAAAGTTAACGGCAGTAACGCTTTTGCGTTACTGCCGTTTTTATAATTTGTTTTCTTCTTCGTATTCCTTTGAATATTCCACATTTTGAGTATCCGGTATAGGTACACCCATTTCGGTTTTTCTGTCAGGCTGTACAGTCGGATTTGATATGGAAGTCAAATATTTATTTGTCAAGTCATTGTTTTTGTTAAGGTTATATTTTTTCTTGTATTTGTCTTCTTTCATAAATTCACCCCTAAGGGTATTATTTACAAAAGTTCGCTGATTATTAAATTGGATACTAACATTCCCTCGGGCGTCAGTGCAATATTATTGCCCGTTTCTTTCATCAATCCCATTTTTATAAATGATGAAAAGTCCTTTTTAATAAATTTTTTGTCAATCCCTTTGTTAAGTCTTAATCCGAGCATTATCCTCTCTTCTTCATAATCGACTTCACCCTCGCTTTTCAGCGACCAATCTGTATCATAATAAAATCTCTTGCCGCCCCAAAATGAATGTGCACTTTTGCCCAAGCCTAAATAATCATCCAATATCCAATATTTTGTATTGTGCCGGCTTTCAAATGACGGTTTTGAAAAATTGCTTATTTCATATTGATTAAAGCCGAGTGATTTTAGGGATGAAATTGTTTTTAAATACATTTCGCAAACAGTGTCTTCATTCGGCAGTGCAAGTCTTTCTTTAATATCGTAAAAGCGTGTGCCTTCTTCAATTTTCAACATATATGCACTTATGTGGCTTACATTCATTTTATCAATAAATTCAAATGTTTCTTCAAGTGAGGCAAGGCTTTGCTTCGGAGTGCCAAGCATAACATCAAGGCTGATATTGGTTATTCCGGCCGCCTTGGCGTCAAATACAGCTTTTTTAACTTCTGCCTGCCCCGCACTTCTGCCAAGGGCAAAGCGTTCTTCATTTCTTGCACTTTGCATACCTATGCTCACTCTGTTTATTCCGTATTCGGCATAGTTGTAAAAGTCTTTTTCAAGATTTTTTGATGGGTTGCATTCTATGGTGATTTCGGCATTTTTGTCAATATCAAAATGTTCTTTTACTGCCGATAATATCTTGCCGATTAAGTTATAATCTAATATTGACGGAGTTCCGCCGCCAAAGTACACCGTATCAAATTCACCGGTGTAATCGCCCATAGTTTTGATTAGCTCATCTGTGTATTTCTCTGCAAGGCTTTCATCATATTTTACAGAGTAAAAATCACAATAAGGGCATTTTGATTTGCAAAAGGGAATGTGTATATAAAGTCCTGCTTTGTTTTTCATAATTCATTCCACCTAAAAAACAACCCGATAGCTTAACTATCGGGTGCAGCGTGTAGAAAAAGTCAAATAATAGATTTCTACACGCTGATAGATTTTGAGAAAGTGAGATAAATTTTGTATTTTGCGAGTGGGAGCTGTACGAGGGTACTGCCTCCGAGCAAAATACAAAAAGCGCCCAAAATAGCTTGGACTCGATGTCCAAGCTATTTTTTACAATCCCTTCGAGTGCAACAAGTTGCACCCACCGTCTCACCTGTCGGTTCGGTCGGTGCTTCTGCACTTTGTGCAGAGGTCTCCACCGGAGACCCGCACCCTTTACAAGGGAGGCAAAAAGGTTAATTTATTTTTATTCGGCGCGCTTTAGCCGCTTTATCGACAGTCTAACCGTCAGGCTTAACCTGACGGGTTAATTTTATATTCAAATTAAAGATGGAATACAATATCGTCACTCTTTTTATTAAAAATCCAAATGCCGATTGCAAGTGTGAGAAATGAAACAACGGTTGCATAAAGAAGCAATTTATAACTAATCATATAACCGTAAAGTACACATTGCCTGAACATTTCAATCATTGAATAAAGAGGGTTGATTTTGATAATAAGTCTTGTCCAATGGCCTGTAATTCTTGTGAAAGGATATACAATAGGAACCATATAGAAAAGAAGCTGAGTTAAAACATCCCAAATATATTCAACATCCCTGAAATATACGCCGATAACCGAAAGGATAAGGCCAACGCCCGTACAAAATACAAGTAACAAAAACATCGGCACAACGCAAACAAATACATAAGGTGTAATGTGAAGATTTGAACCGCCGCTTATACCTGTAAGTTTGAAGAATATCCATACACATATAAGGCAAAGGATTGATATTGCGAATGTTACAAAGTTGGAAAAAATTGAAGAAAGCGGATACATATATTTAGGAACATATACTTTCTTAATAATTCCGGCATTTCGCCTAAACGAAGTCATAGCCTGCTTTGTGGAAGAAGTGAAAAAGCTGAAAAGAAGTCGGCCTGTGAAAAGATACACAGGGAAACAGATAACATGCTTGTTCGACCTGCCGAAAATTCCGCCGAATACAACGGAAAGAACTATCATCTGCAAAAGCGGCTGAATAAAGCTCCAAAGAATACCGAGCCATGAATTTCTGTATTTTAACTTGACATTTTTTGCTGTAAGTTCCTTTAACAAATTTTTGTATTTCTTAAAGGTCTTAAGATTACGGTCAAGCTCTTGATTACTTGTACTCATAAAAGCACCTCATTACTATATTATCTTAACGATTTTGCATTATAACACAATATGTATCATTTTTCAACAAAAATAATGTTAATTAACTTTGTTTGAACATTTGTGCAATGTCGAGCGCTGTCTTTCTGGCAGACATATTGCCGTCTATAACAATATCTGCACACGCAAGCTATTTTGCTTTTCTTTCATCATAAAGTGCCTTTGCTTTTTCTTTATTTTGGAAAAGGGGACGGTTGGTATTATTGCCTATTCTTTTGCAAATTACATCAAAATCTGCGTCGAGGAATACGATTTTGCCTGAATTTTTAACTGCATCAACATTGCGCTGAAAAGTCATTGCACCGCCGCCGGTTGAAATAACGGCATCTTTCATTTGTGCAACTTCCTTGCACACTTCCCATTCAAGGTCGCGAAAATATTCTTCACCTCTTGTGGCAAAAATTGCTTTAATCGCAACACCTTGCTTTTTTTCAATCATTTCGTCCGTATCAACAAATTTTCTGCCTGTTATTTTGGCAAGCTCTGTGCCTACAACGGTTTTTCCGCTTCCCATAAAGCCACATAAAATTATATTCATATCTTTTCCATTTCCTCTTGTGTTATTTTCAAAACTTTTTTAATTTCATCCATTGAAAATTCAATGTCAAACCAAATTTCCTGTGCTACTGCGGCTTGCCATACAAGCATTGGAAGTCCGTTTGAATATTTTATGCCGGAATCTTTTGCATATTTTAAAATGAGCGTTTCCTGCGGATTGTATACTGCGTCAAAAACAGCCTTGCATTTTTCAACCTTTTCTTTCGGCAACACGCTTGCGTCAACTTTTGGGTACATTCCCACCGGTGTTCCGTTAATAAGCAAGTCGAATTCGCCCTCAACTTCATCAAGTGTGATAACTTCAGCATTTTTTTGAAGTTTTTCGCTTATTTCTTTTTTAATAAGATTTGCGGCAGGAATATCATTTGCCCTTACTGCAATAGTTAAATTTGCGCCTGCAAGTATGCTTTCAAATGCAAACATTCTTGCAACACCGCCGCTTCCGCAAAGAAGAACATTGCCCCCAAGTTTAATATCCGCCATTTCAAGTGCGCGCAAAAAGCCGAAGCAATCGGTGTTATGCCCTGTTGCTTTTCCATTTTCGATTTTAACCGTGTTTACGGCACCGAAAAGCTCTGCCCTTTGTGATAAAGTATCAAGCATAGGTATGATTTTGGTTTTGTGCGGAATGGTAACATTAAATCCGTCAAGCTTTTTAAGTTCACTGTATTTTTCTTTCAAGTTTTCAGGTGCAATTTCATTTAAGCTGTAATTTGCGTTAATTCCTTTTAATTTGAAAAGTTCATTATGAATAACAGGTGACATTGAATGACCTAAAGGATAGCCTATTAAACAAAAATTATTCATAAATATTTGCCTCTTTAAAAATAGTTTAAATTAGTTATTGACAAGTCAAAAATTATTTTATAATATGATAATAACATAATGAACTAATTTAAACAACATTTTTTTGAGGTGAGCATTATTATGGTATTTGAAAAATTAAAGGAAATCTTGGCAGAACAGCTTGATGTTGATGCAAATTCAATCACAAGGGAAAGCTTGCTTATTGAAGATTTGGGAGCAGACAGCCTTGACGCGATTGATATTGTAATGTCTGTTGAAGATGAATTTAAACTTGAAGTGCCAGATGAGATTATTGAAAAAATCGAAACAGTAGGCGATATACTTAATTTTATTGAAAACAATATTTAACAGCAGATATGCGTTTAAAGCCACAGTCCTTTTAATAGACGGACTGTGGCTCTTTTTTCTATTAGATCCAATTATTAAACAATATTTTACAAAAGTATAAAATATATTGGTATAATTTTTATATATATTGACAATAAGTTTTAAAAGTTATAAAATAAACATAGGCGTAATTTTGGCAAATTTTGAGAGGGGTAGCTTATATGTCAAAAGAAAAATATATTATGGCTCTTGACCAAGGAACGACTTCATCAAGAGCGATTATTTTCAATAAAAAGGGCGAAATTGTAGCTAAAGCACAAAATGAATTTGCCCAGCATTATCCGCAAAACGGTTGGGTTGAGCATGACCCTATGGAAATTTTGTTTTCACAAACAAGTGCAATGCTCACCTGTTTAAGACTTGAAAAAGTCGACCCAAAAGATATAGTGGGAATAGGAATAACAAACCAGCGTGAAACCACAATTGTGTGGGAAAAGGAAACGGGGAAGCCGGTTTACAACGCAATTGTTTGGCAGTGTAGGCGTACCGCCCCTATATGTGAGGAACTTAAAGCCGAGGGATTATCAGATTATATTAAAGATACCACAGGGTTGCTGATTGATGCATATTTCAGCGGCACTAAAATAAAATGGATTTTAGATAATGTTGACGGCGCAAGGGAAAAGGCAGAAAACGGCGAACTTCTTTTCGGCACGGTTGATACTTGGCTTATTTGGAATTTGACGGGCGGCAAAGTGCATGTTACGGATTATTCAAACGCGTGCAGAACAATGCTGTTTGATATAAATAAGCTTTGTTGGGATGAATATTTATGTGAAAAGCTTGGAATACCTATGAGTATGCTGCCTGAAGTTAAACCTTCAAGTTGTATTTACGGTAAGCTTGCACATATTACAGGTATTGAAGATATTGCCGAAGTGCCGATTGCCGGTGCAATTGGTGACCAGCCGGGCGCATTGTTCGGCCAGGGCTGTTTTAAGCCGGGGCAGGCTAAAAATACATATGGTACAGGCTGCTTCCTTTTGATGAACACAGGCAAGAAAAAGGTTGATTCAAAATCAAATCTTCTGTCAGGTATTGCCTGGGGCGTAGGTGATGAAATTACATATTCGCTTGAAGGTTCGGCTTTTAATGCCGGCTCTGTAATAAAGTGGCTTCGTGATGAAGTTGAACTTATTAAAACTGCGCGCGAATGTGACATTTATGCCGAGCAGGTTGAGGATTCAAACGGGCTTTATTTTGTTCCCGCTTTCACCGGTTTGGGTGCTCCGTATTGGGATATGTATGCAAGGGGAATTATGGTAGGTTTAACACGAGGGGTTAATAAAAAGCATATTTGCCGTGCGGTGCTTGAAAGCATTACATATCAAATGACGGATTTGCTTGAAGCTATGATGAAAGATTCAGGCATTGTGCTTAAAGATTTAAGAGTTGACGGCGGAGCTTCTGTTTCTGATATTATGATGCAAATTCAGGCTGATATGACGGGTGTCAATGTTAACAGGCCTAAAAATGTAGAAACCACCGCTTTGGGCGCTGCATATTGTGCCGGCCTTGCAACAGGTGTTTGGGACAGCCTTGAAGAAATTGAAGCAAATCGTGCTGTTGATAAAATATTTGTTCCTTCAATGGAAATAACAAAAAGAAACGAAAAATATTCCGATTGGAAGCGTGCTGTTGAACGCTCGCGCAATTGGGAAAGATAATATTAAATAAAGGAGAGATTTTATTATGGGTAAAGTTGTTTGTCCTTGGGATACTTTAATCAATTTTGTTACAGATGCATTTGTGGGTTACGGTATACCGAGAGAAGATGCAGAAATTTGCACCGATATTTTGCTTGAATCAGACAGGCGCGGAATTGAAAGCCACGGTTGTAATCGTTTCAAGCCGATTTATCTTGACAGAATTAAAGCAGGTATTCAAAAACCTGTTACAGAATTTGAAATTGTGAAAGAAACACCGTGCACTGCGGTTGTTGACGGTCATGACGGAATGGGCCAGGTTATCGGCTATAAATCAATGCAAATGGCTATTGATAAGGCTAAAAAATACGGTATGGGTATGGTAGCAGTTCGCAATTCCTGCCATTACGGTATTGCCGGTTATTATGCAACTATGGCTACAAAGCAGGGTTGTATCGGTATTACCGGTACTAATGCCCGCCCGTCAGTTGCACCGACTTTCGGTGTTGAGGGTATGTTTGGTACAAATCCGCTTACAATCGGTATTCCGACTGATGAAGATTTTGATTTTGTTATCGACTGCGCAACTTCAATTACTCAAAACGGTAAGATTGAGTATTATGAAAGAATAGGCGAAGATGTACACCCGGGTACTATTATCGGCAAAGACGGTAAGGAAATCAGCGGTGACGCAGGCGAAGCACTTAAAAAGATTCGTTCAGGCGATGCGGCACTTACAACACTCGGCGGCATAGGCGAAGCTTTAGGCGGATATAAAGGCTATGGCTATGCTATGGTAATTGAGCTTCTTTCTGCTGTTTTGCAAGACGGTAATTACGGCAAAGCACTCAACGGTAAGGATGAAAACGGAAATCTTGTTCCTTATCATCTCGGCCATTTCTTTATTGCTATTGATACTGGCCATTTTATCGGTGAGGATGAAACAAGGAAGAAAGCAGGCGAAATT
>OIGD01003614.1_pt1 | contig 10123 bp, 7 predicted proteins | sample 1582211 | NCBI WGS metagenome assembly OIGD01 (sample SAMN04414078, study PRJEB24778) | human gut metagenome | material: faecal | host: Homo sapiens
TTTGAATTTAACTGATTTGCGTGCCGGGATTTCGATTGGTTGTTTAGTCTTCGGGTTAACACCTTTGCGTGCAGATTTTTCAGCAACAGAGAAAGAACCAAAACCTAAAAGGGCCACTTTGCCACCTTCTTTTAATTCACTGGATACTGTTTCAACAAAAGCTTCTACAGCTTTCTTTGCATCAACTTTGCTTAAACCGGATTTTTCCGCTACAGCATTGATAAATTCTGTTTTGTTCATGATGGTTTGATAATTAATATATTAAACAATATTTGTGATAGCCTAAAAAGTCGGTGTCAAATGTAATTCTATTTTGATATATCGCAAAGAAAAAAAGAGTTTTTTTTATTGATTTACTATGTTTTAGTGCTATTTTGTCAGAAAACTGCCGAAATATATATACCTTTGTCCTTAAATTGTAAATATATGATGAATCAAAATAGTTCGGGATTCCTGAGCAGTATCCCGATGGTTACGAAAAACCTTATCATTATCAACCTGTTGTTTTGGGTAGCGAGTCTTGTTTTACCTAAAGTCGGGATTGATTTAGTCCAGTTATTCGGACTGCACTTTCCGGGTGTGAAGGATTTCTATCCTTTCCAGTTTGTGACTTATATGTTCATGCATGATACCCATTCGTTTGCGCACGTGTTTTTCAATATGTTCGGTGTGTATATGTTCGGACGCGTGCTGGAGAATGTCTGGGGGCCGAAGCGCTTCCTGATCTTTTACATGGTGACGGGTATCGGGGCGGGTATTACGCAGGAACTGGTTTGGCTGTATTCCGTCCATTCCTTCGCAAGTGCGAACGGGGTTACTCTGGTACAGTTGGTTGCAGGAGATCCTTCATTGAACTATCTGATTACGATCGGTGCTTCTGGTTCCGTGTTCGGTATTTTGCTGGCATTTGCCATGTTGTTCCCGAATGTTCCGCTGTACCTGATGTTCATCCCTATTCCTATCAAGGCAAAATATTTCGTGATCTTTTACGGATTGGCCGAATTGTTTATGGGTGTCGCTAACAACGGTGGTGATTCCGTGGCGCATTTTGCCCATCTGGGCGGTATGCTTTTCGGTTATTTCCTGGTTCGGTATTGGAAAAAGAAAGATATAGACAATGGGCGATATTTTTACTAATCTCAAACGGACTTTCAATTCCGGCAACATCCTGGCAAAACTGATTTATATCAATGTCGGGCTATTCGTCATTATACGGTTGGCAAGTGTGATCCTGATGCTGTTCAATCTGGGCGGTTTTCCGTTTTTGCAGTATTTGCAAGTGCCTTCGTCTCCCGAATTGCTTTTGTACCGGCCGTGGACGATTATTACTTATATGTTCACGCATTTCGACTTTCTGCATATTCTGTTTAATATGCTGTGGTTATACTGGTTCGGCGGTTTGTTCCTTACTTTTTTCAGTGAGCGGCAATTAGGCGGCCTGTATCTGTTAGGAGGTATTGCCGGGGCTGTCTTGTTTCTTGTGGCATACAACATATTCCCTTATTTCCGTACAGTTGCCGCTTATAGTTATTTGATGGGTGCGTCAGCTTCGGTTATGGCCATTGTGTTTGCCGTCTCTTTCTACCGGAAAGATTTGGAGATCGGCTTGTTCCTGATCGGGAGGATCAAGCTGATTTATCTGGCCCTGTTTACATTTGTGATAGACTTGCTGGCCATTACATCGACGAATGCCGGCGGCCATATCGCCCATATCGGAGGAGCGTTGTTCGGCATCTGGTTTGCCGCCCGGATCAAGGAAGGCAAAGATCTGACGGCTCCTATGAACCGCTTACTTGACTGGGTGGTGAATCTGGGAAAGCGGAAACCCAAGATGCGTGTGACTTATAAACGTCCGGAGACCGATTATGAATATAATGCCCGTAAACATCGGGAAACAGTCGATCTGGATGCAATATTGGATAAATTAAAACGTTCCGGTTACGAAAGCCTTTCGGCAGAAGAAAAGAAAAAACTATTTGATGCCAGCAAAAAATGAGCGAGCGGTTTAAAGCGATCAGGATTCTGTTTAAATCTGTAGTCGGTACTGCCAATGTGATAGTTATTCTGCTATTCATTGCTTCGGCCTTCTCGGACAGAATTTCACCGGACAGGAGTGTGTTCTTCTCTTATCTGGGGTTGGGATTTCCTGTGTTTTGCGTTTTGAACCTCTGTTTTGTTGTTTATTGGCTGTTTCTTTGGGAATGGCGGTTTGTGTTGGTCGGACTATGTTCGTTCCTGATCTGCAGGGGGCCTGTAACCCGTTATTTCCCTTTCCATGACAGAGTGGACGATATTCCGAAAGAGAATGTGCTGAAAGTCTTGACTTATAATGTCATGGGATTCGGTTATAAAGGCCATACGGAAGATGCTCCGAATCCGATCATACGGTATATTGCAAATTCCGGTGCGGATATCGTATGTCTGCAGGAATATGCAGTAGGTACTTCCAAGAACTTTTTGACGAATCAGAAGATCGCCAATGCCTTGAAGATGTATAGGTATCGCTCCATTATTCCGATCGGAACCTCCGGTACGCTCAAATTCAATATAGCCGTATTTTCCAAATATCCGATCTCCAAATCCCGTAAGATCAAGTATGACAGCTCTTTCAACGGCTCGTCCATTCATGAACTGGATATAAGAGGAAAGAAGTTGACTTTGATCAATAACCACTTGGAGTCTTTCAAGCTGACGATGGAGGACCGGAGCCATTATTCCGCATTTATCAAGAATCTGAATTCCGAAACGCTCGATGGTTTGAGAAGTTCCATCGAACAGAAGTTGGGACCTGCATTCCGGATACGTGCCCGTCAGGCGAGAGCGGTTGCCGAAGAAATCAAAAAGATCGATACCGATTATGTATTGGTGTGCGGGGACTTCAACGATACGCCGCAATCCTATGCATATCGAAAGATCCGCGACGACTTTTCCGATGCATATGTTTCTACGGGATTCGGCCCGGGTATCACATACAATGAACAGGGATTCTGGTTTCGTATCGACCACATACTCTACAACAACGTGTTGCGTGCCGTCGACAGCCGTATCGTTCGTCAGAAACACTCCGACCACTACCCGCTCCGGGCCACCCTGCAATGGAATACAAAAAATGATTAGCGAAAATTTTCCTTAATATTTGCATACAAGTAGACATTCCATTAATTTTGTAGCCCGAAAATGGTCTCCTCAACAGGCAATACATTACAAGCCAAATACTAACTCAAAAAAAATCTCAAATCTTATGTGGTTATTAAACTCATCGATCGGGAAAAAGGTGGTGATGAGCCTCACCGGTCTTTTTCTTATCCTGTTCCTGACATTTCACATGTCGATGAACCTCGTAGCCATCTTCTCGGAAGAAGGATACAACATGGTATGTGAATTCTTGGGAGCCAACTGGTATGCATTGGCAGGAACCGCTGTCATCGCCGCCGGTGCGGTGCTGCACATTCTCTTCGCCCTCTGGTTGACCTATATCAACCGTCGCGCCCGGGGAAAAGACCGCTACAAAGTAACCGAAAAACCCAAAGACGTGGAATGGGCTTCTCAAAATATGCTCGTCCTGGGTATCATCGTCGTTATCGGTATCGCCATGCACCTGTACCAATTCTGGTTCAAAATGCAGTTCAACGAAATTACCGGTATCCTTCCCGAGGTAAATCCCCACGACGGATATGCCCTTATTGCCGAAACACTGGGAAATCCTATCATGGCCATCATCTATCTGGTATGGTTCGTTGCTATTTGGTTCCACCTCACACATGGCTTTTGGAGCGCCATTCAGACATTGGGTTGGAACAATAAAATTTGGCTGTCGCGCTGGAAATGTATCTCCAACATCTACACAACCGTTCTTTGCCTCGGATTTGCTGTGGTAGCCATCTACTTCGGTTTCATAGCATAACATAATATCTTCTAAAAATTTCGACTATGGCTAAAACAGATATAACCCCCGAAGGAATGGAGGCTCAGATTCAACAAGAAGCCCCCAAAGCCGCAACACAACCTGCGGCAAAAAAAATCGACTCGAAAATCCCCGAAGGTCCTTTGTCCGAAAAATGGACCAACTATAAAAGTCACCAAAAACTGGTGAATCCCGCCAACAAACGCCGCCTCGACATCATCGTCGTAGGTACCGGTCTGGCCGGTGCTTCGGCTGCTGCATCACTCGGCGAAATGGGATTCAACGTACTCAGTTTCTGCATACAAGATTCTCCCCGCCGTGCACACTCCATCGCAGCACAAGGCGGTATCAATGCGGCCAAAAACTATCAAAACGACGGAGACAGCGTGTATCGTCTCTTCTACGATACGATCAAAGGTGGAGACTACCGTGCCCGCGAAGCCAACGTTTACCGTCTGGCCGAAGTTTCCAACTCCATCATCGACCAATGTGTAGCACAAGGCGTACCTTTCGCCCGTGAGTACGGAGGTTTGCTCGACAACCGTTCGTTCGGTGGCGCCCAAGTATCCCGTACTTTCTATGCCAAAGGACAGACGGGACAACAACTGTTGCTCGGCGCCTACTCGGCATTGAGCCGTCAAGTGAAAAAAGGCACGGTGAAACTTTTCCCGCGTCATGAAATGCTCGACCTCGTCATCATCGACGGACGCGCACGCGGTATCATCGCCCGTAACCTCATCACCGGAAAAATCGAACGTTACGCCGCTCACGCCGTGGTAATCGCAACCGGCGGTTACGGACGCACGTTCTTCCTCTCGACCAATGCTATGGGTTCGAACGGATCGGCTGCCATGCAATGCTATAAAAAAGGCGCTTATTTTGCCAATCCCGCTTTCGCTCAGATACACCCGACCTGTATTCCCGTACATGGCGAATTCCAATCGAAACTGACTCTTATGTCGGAATCGCTCCGTAACGACGGACGTATCTGGGTTCCCAAGAAAAAAGAAGATGCCGAAGCTATCCGCGCCGGCAAACTGAAACCGACCGACATCAAAGAAGAAGACCGCGACTATTACTTGGAACGCCGTTATCCGGCTTTCGGAAACCTCGTTCCCCGCGACGTGGCTTCGCGTGCCGCCAAAGAACGTTGCGATGCCGGTTACGGTATCGGATCGACCGGACTGGCCGTGTACCTCGACTTTGCTTCGGCTATCGAACGTCTCGGTGAAGATGTCGTACGTGCCCGCTACGGCAACCTCTTCCAGATGTATGAAAAAATCGTCGACGACGACCCCTATAAGACTCCTATGATGATCTACCCTGCTATCCACTACACGATGGGCGGTATCTGGGTCGATTATGAGTTGAGTACTTCTATCCCCGGCCTCTTCGCCATCGGTGAAGCCAACTTCTCCGACCACGGTGCCAACCGTCTGGGTGCATCGGCCCTGATGCAAGGATTGGCCGACGGATATTTCGTATTGCCCTATACGATACAAAATTACCTTTCAGACCAAATCACCGTACCTCGTTTCAGCACCAGCCTGCCTGAATTCGTACAAGCCGAGAAAGACGTAAACGCCCGTATCGCCAAATTGATGAGCATTAAGGGAAAACGTTCGGTCGACTCTATTCATAAAGAGTTGGGCCTTATCATGTGGGAATATGTAGGTATGGGACGTACCAAAGAAAGTCTCGAAACCGCCCTTGAAAAAATCAAAGAGGTGAAAAAAGAATTCTGGACCAATGTACGCATTCCGGGCGAACCCAATTCGTTGAACGTGGAACTCGAAAAAGCTCTCCGACTGGCCGACTTCATCGAGATAGGCCGTCTGATGGCTCTCGACGCGCTAAATCGCAACGAGTCATGCGGTGGCCATTTCCGCGAAGAGTTCCAGACCCCTGACGGCGAGGCACTGCGCCAAGACGACAAGTACATGTACGTCAGCTGCTGGGAGTACCAAGGCGAAGACAAAGACCCCGTCATGTACAAAGAGGAGTTGAAGTACGAAGCCATCAAGGTACAACAACGTAATTACAAACAATAATCTTATAGGCACTACGATTATGGAAAAAACCATCAATATAACGCTCAGAATCTGGCGTCAGAAAGGCCCGAAAGAAAAAGGGGCTTTCAAGGAGTACTCCCTCCAAAATATTTCCACCGACAGCTCGTTCCTCGAAATGCTCGACGTACTCAATGAGCAACTCATCAACGAGGGTGAAGAACCGGTTGTGTTCGACCACGATTGCCGCGAGGGTATCTGCGGTATGTGCTCGCTCTATATCAACGGACATCCCCACGGACCCGACGAAGATGTAACGACCTGCCAGCTGCACATGCGTAAATTCAATGACGGCGATGTCATCACGGTAGAACCGTGGCGTTCGGCCGGATTTCCTGTAATCCGAGACCTCATGGTCGATCGCGGCGCATTCGACAAAATCATGCAGGCCGGCGGTTACGTCTCGGTCAATACCGGCGGTGTACCCGATGCCAATGCCATACCTATTCCCAAAGCCAACGCCGACGAAGCGATGGACGCCGCCAGTTGCATCGGTTGCGGTGCCTGCGTAGCTGCTTGTAAGAACGGATCGGCCATGCTTTTCGTATCGGCCAAAGTAAGCCAGCTCGCACTCCTTCCGCAAGGCCGTGTCGAAGCTGCTCGCCGCGCCAAAGCCATGCTTTCGAAAATGGATGAATTGGGATTCGGTAATTGTACCAACACCGGCGCTTGCGAAGCCGAATGCCCCAAGAATGTCTCCATTGCCAATATCGCCCGCCTCAACCGCGAGTTTATAAAGGCAAAACTCAAAGACTGATTTTTGCGGATTCAGATGCTCTGTCGCATCTGTCGTTCTATATCAAAATCTCCATTCCGGTCTCGGAATGGAGATTTTTCGTATATAAAATATCACTAAAAGAACAATAATAAAACTCGGTATTTTATGATATATAAAATACCATTATTTCGGTATTGCCCGAATTAATACTTGTACGGACTTTTGCAAAGGATTTCATTAGGTAATATATTCTTTCAAATGAAGGTACAAAAGCTCTGTTTTCTATTTATATTTTTAACATTTTCAATTTCCGTTTTTTCCGAATATAAAGGGATCGTCTCGGGACGAATCGTTACTGCCGACCGTGAGGTCGTGAATTTTGCCACTGTACACCTGAAAGGTTCGGCCCGCGGAAGCGGAACCAACAAAGACGGACTCTATCACATAAAAGCCCCGGCCGGGAAATACACGCTGGTCGTTACGGCACTCGGATATAAAACCGTCGAAAAGACCGTGGAGATAACCGACGGAGAAAGAACCAAACTCAACATCGTTATAGAACCCGACATAAAATCGCTGAAAGAGGTTGCTGTAACAGGAGCGAACGGTGTGAACCGCATCAACAAGTCGGCCTATAACGCGATTGCTCTCGACGCAAAAAATCTGCACAACACGACACAAGATCTAGCCGGCTCATTGGCCAAAATCCCCGGTGTAAAAGTCAGAGAATCGGGAGGACTGGGTTCCAGTACCAGTATCACGCTTGACGGGTTCAGCGGGAAACACGTGAAAATCTTCATCGATGGCGTGCCGCAAGAAGGAGTCGGCAGCTCTTTCGGGCTGAATAATATCCCCATAAACTTTGCCGACCGCATCGAAGTATACAAAGGCGTCGTGCCCGTAGGGTTCGGAACCGATGCTCTGGGTGGAGTCATCAATATCGTTACCAACAAAAAGCGCAGAAATTGGTTTGTCGACGCATCTTATTCTTACGGCTCTTTTAACACACATAAGTCGTATGTCAATTTCGGTCAAACGTTCAAAAACGGTTTCACGTATGGAATAAACGCATTCCAAAACTACTCGGACAACGACTATCACGTCGATGCCCCGATAAAACGTTACAAAGAAGACGGGACGACCGATTTCGATACCGAAAAGACGGAACGGGTAAAACGGTTTCACGACACCTATCACAACGAAGCCGTCGTAGCCAAAATCGGAGTAGAAGATAAATACTGGGCCGACCGTCTGATGTTCGGATTCACCTACTCCAACATGTACCAAGAGATACAAACGGGTGTGAGACAAAAAACCGTATTCGGGGAGAAACACCGCAAAGGACACTCGCTGATGCCCTCGCTCGAATACAACAAACACAACCTCTTCACCAAAGGCCTCGATGTGGTACTTACCGCCAACTACAACCGCAACATCACCTACAACGTAGATACGACACGCTACGAATATAATTGGCTCGGAGAAAAAAAACTGATGAATTCCCGATGTGATCAATCGTATCAACACACCCGCTCCAATAACGACAACTGGAACGCCACGTTGACGGTCAATTACCAAATAGCGCGCATGCACATGTTCACGTTCAATAACGTATGGAACGCATTCCACCGGAACAATACGAGCCTGCTCGCCGAAGAGGAAGCTACCGACGCCATCGCCAAAGAAACCCGAAAAAACATCGCCGGACTCTCATACCGGCTGATGCCCTCGGACCGCTGGAATCTGTCGGTCTTCGGAAAATATTACCGGCAATACGTTGCCGGTCCAATGGCGACGGACGACAATGCCAGCGACTACGTGCGTACCAGCCGCACAACCGACTCATGGGGATATGGTATAGCAGGAACCTATTTTATCTTATCGGGACTGCAAACCAAACTTTCCTATGAAAAAGCATACCGCTTGCCGACGATCGAAGAAATGTTCGGTGATGAAGATCTGGAAAGTGGAAATATCTCCATTCGACCCGAAAACAGCAACAACATCAACGTCAACCTCAGCTATACCAAAACATTCGGAAAACATTCCGTTTATGTCGAAGGAGGATTTATCTACCGCAACACGCAAGACTATATACAACGTAACATTCAAGACCTGAGCGGAGGGAAAGAAAATGCCACATACATCAACTATGGCAAAGTTCTGACAAAAGGTTTCAATATATCGGCCCGCTACGGTTTCAGTAAATGGTTGAGTATAGGCGGCAATTTCACAAAGATGGACGTACGCGACAATGAAGAATACCAAATAGGCAGTATGGGCAACAGCGTAAAGAATCTCGCGTACAAGTCGAGAATGCCCAACGTCCCATACATATTCTCCGATAGCGATATAAACTTCTATTGGCACGGACTCTTCAAAAAAGGCAATGTACTCACCGTAACCTACGATAACCTGTATCTGCACAGTTTCTCTTACTACTCACAGGCTATCGGGAAAAAGAGCGACTTCGTCGTACCCAACCAGTTCTCGCACAACCTGACGGTGAGTTATAGCATACAGAAGGGCAGATACAATTTCTCTTTCGAATGCCGCAACTTGACCAACGAGAAACTGTACGACAATTTCAGCCTGCAAAAAGCCGGGCGGGCATTCTACGGGAAAGTACGTGTGTACTTTGGAAAATAGACAGGAAACATACATTCTAATCCAATAAAAAAGAGACAATGAAAAAAAATTTTCTATTCGCCGGACTCTTTGCGACAGCAATGGCCGGAATGGTATTCACTTCTTGCTCGGACGACGACGGCTCAAACGGCGGAGGTAACAGCGAACTGAACTCTCTGACAGAAGTAAAACAAGGAAATTATGTAATCGCCGCAACGGTAGAGGCATCGGGAAACTCGACCAACGTATTGCTGACTGCCGATAGACTGGACGACCCGAATTACAAGGTATCGGCCGACGCACAAGGTCTCGTAAACGAAGGTGCTACATATTGGGTATTCTATAAAGACATCAGGTTGTATGCGCTCAACTATCATCAAGGAAACTCCGGGACAACACAATCGTTTACCCTCGATGCAAATTTCGACATGAATAAGCGAGCCAAAGAGTATGAGCTCAAACGATTCACCACATACGGATTTTACGACGAATATATTATGACCACCTCGACCGGCGACGGTCCAACGGCATGGAACGACGAAAACGGATATACCCCTCAATCGTTCTTGATTTCTTACCTCGACGTAAACAATGAAAATGTCTTTTCCAATAACACCAACGACCGGGCATACCTCTCGGAAAATTTCTTGGGTAACGGAGAGTACGTAACACTGGCCGGTATCGAACAGGTAGGCAACGAAGTGTATGCCGCTGCCGTCCCGATGGGTCTAAGCCAATATGGTTGTATGCAGAAAGATGAAAACGGCAATCCCCACAAGTGGGTACGTAAAGACGGCGACTACG
>OIGD01003616.1_pt1 | contig 10115 bp, 9 predicted proteins | sample 1582211 | NCBI WGS metagenome assembly OIGD01 (sample SAMN04414078, study PRJEB24778) | human gut metagenome | material: faecal | host: Homo sapiens
TGCGCAGCAGGGACAGGATCGACTCGTCGGTGGTATTTGCCTTGCGCACCAAGGCGCGGTTGTAGCGGTAGATGATGTAGGTCTTGGCCAGGTGGAACTTGTTCTCCTCCACCAGCCCCTGCTCCACCAGGTCCTGGATATCCTCCACCAGATACCGATTCCTCTTTTTGCTCTCTATGTTATGTACGATCTGCTCGACCTGTTCTTCGGTTACACGGAAATCAGGGTCTACGGCTTCGTTTGCCTTACGGATCGCCCGCTTGATCTTGTTGCGGTCAAATTCCACGGTCGTGCCGTCTCTTTTAATGACTTTCACAGAAAAACCTCCTTTGCTTTTCTCTCTTCTTTATTATGGATTCGCCATAATGATACCACATATTTTGTGCTGTGTCAAGTGACAAAACACAAGATATTGTGCTTTTTTCTTTTTTTGTAGAAAAGTGCAAATGAGGGGAGCCCGCTTTATGGATTTTTCACAAAGCATAAAAAAGACAGCGGGGCATACAATGAAATAAGGGACAACCTCAACGCATAACAGGGAGGAATTTCGGTCAATGGACGGAAAAAAGCATAGCTTTTTATACCGGTGTATGGCGCTTCTGCTTTGCCTTATACTGGCACTGGCGCAGAGCGGATGCGCCAGGAGGAAAAGCGGAGGTGAAGAAAGCAAAGAGAGTGAAGAAAGCGCCGCACCGGAAGCGGAAAACGACGGTTACCGGCTTTTTCTGGAGGAATGGCATTACCGCTTTTCGGGCGCTCCGGAGGCGCTGTCGGCAGAGGGTCAGTCGCTGACTCTGCGGCAGGGCGGACGCTACCGGATCAGCGGCTCGCTCACCGACGGCAGGCTGATCGTAGATGCGCCGCCGTGGGAAACGGTGCACCTTATTCTGGAGGGCGTAACGATCACCTGCCGCACGACAGAGCCGCTATGGATAAAAAGCGCCGCCTGCGTGATTCTTGAAACCGCTCCGGGGAGTGTCAACAGTCTGAACGACTGTGAAACGGCGTCCGGCAGCCCGAGCGAAGATCCGCAGGGCAACGCAAAGTTCCCCCTTGCAGGGGAACCGTTTGCCGCCTGCCTGCGCTGTGACTGCCGGCTGATCGTGCAGGGGTCAGGCACGCTGAATCTTTCGGGGAAACGTGGAAACTCGCTGATAACCGGCGGCGATCTTTTCCTGGAGGGAGGGGTTCTCACGCTCAACGCCGTCCACACCGCCGCTCTGATTCACGGCAGTCTCCGGATTTCCGGCGGCAGGCTGAATATCACCTCTGCCGAAAACGGAGTTGCCGCCATAGGCTACGGCGGGTGGGAGGGCAACGTCCTTGTGGAGGGCGGCACGCTTGCCGTCGCCTGCCGGAACACTGCCGTCCTGTATTCCCACCGCACAAGCCTTCCCGAAAAGCAGGTGAGCTTCTTATGCCCGCAACCGATGCGGAAGCTCTCTCCTTACGCTTCTCCCTCCTGAGGGGAAAGCGAAATTCCCTCGATAAGGTTCTGATAGTCGGGCAACGAATCCAGTTGGATGCGCACCCCCTCAAAATGCAACACCCGCAGTCCGGCGTAGCGGTAAGTAGAAAGCGGTCGAGTGCGTCGTCCGACTGGGCGCATACGAGCACGTCGTCCTCGGTGATCTCGCTTATCAGGAGCGAATGGTAGAACACGCCCTCCCGGTTGGAAAGCTGGATCGCATCCCCGATCTCTACCTGGCTGCTTTCGGTGGCGACCACCGCATACGGTCCGGTTCCGCCGTTTTCCCGGACGAATTCCGGCGCTCCGGTCATAAAGCGGTAAAATTCCTGCACGCCCGACCATGCGGGGGCACGGTCCTCCTCGGACACGTAGTACCAGCCATAAGTGGGGGTAAAATTCATGACTCCGCCCCCGGCAAGCACGCATTGGGAAACAAAATTGGTGCAGTTCCCGCCCCGCCCGGTGAAGTCGGTAAACAACGGATTGCGGGAAAGCGCCCAGCGGCGGGCATAGGCAACGGCACGCTCCCTGTCATACGGAAGATTGATCAGCATAATGCTACCTCCTGTGGTTTTTCTGACAGTATATGCACGAATGTTGTGATTCGGGAGGTGAACGGGGAAAACTTTTCTCCAGAAAAGTTTTCCCCGCCGCCACCTCACCCCACAAAAAACACTTTGTGAAGAGAATCACGCAACGGTTTGACCATAGCGATCACGATAAGCATCATACCGAGCACAAAGAAGATAATCAGGCTGAACAGCGACCAGAAAACGGTTGCCCGGACGCCGAAGGTCACCCAGATCAGAAATTCGATCAGCACCGTCCACGCTCCCAGGGCAATCAGTCCGCCGCCCAGAATGTAAAGCACGCCCCGGCGCAGGTAGTACATCAGGGCAACGATTGCCGTTATGATAAGCCCCAGCGCCCCCGCAACCGGAAATGCAAACGAAAGAAACCATTTCCCGCCCGTGTGCAGGTCAATGTAAAGCAGGTACAAAAGCACGCCGACAAAGTCGCACGGCACGAAAATCACCGGATTTGCCCGCCGGAACCAGAGCGGCAGAACAAAAGTCAGGTAAAACAGGAGCACGCCCCCTGCCACGTAGCCCGACCAGTCGATCCCCCGCCGCAGGGACAGCTCAAACAAAAGGGGCAGAAACAGCGTCAGAAACGACAGAATGGTAATGACGAACAGAATTCCCCGCCGGTTGAATTCCTCCGGCTGAAATTCCTTTTTCGGGTACACCGGAACCGCATTTCCCGGCTGAATATCCGGATGATACACCCGGGTGCCGCACACCGGGCAAACCGTTTGCCCCGGCGACAGCTCCACGCCGCATTTGATACAGTACATTTATCTCCCTCCCTGTTTCTCTCCGGGGGCATTTCCTCTTGTATTTCCCTCGGCGATCACCCGAAGCCCCAGCTCCCGGAACACCTTGTAAAGCGCTCCCTCCAGCACCGGCTCCCGGATGTTGCGGATAATGTTGAAATAGATCTTCCCCTCGTAGGTGATTGCCGAGGTGTTGTACGGAGCGCTTGCCTGAACCCCCAGAACGAAGTCCAGCCGGGTCACGTAGCGCATAAATTCCTCCGGCATCCGCACCACGCCGAGATTGGAAAAGCTGAAGCAGGATTTTCTTTCTCCCGCCAGCAGAAATCCGATCTTCAGCGCCGCATTTTTGACAAACAACGGCATGATCCGCAGAATCATACGCTTTTCATGCTTTACGTTTCCCGCAATGCGTGCCGCCATCTCCTTGGGCGTGATCTGTTGTTTCATCTGCCAGAATACCAGCCGGCAGATCTCCTCAAACTCATACGATCCAAGCCTCGGATCCACCCCCGGCGTAACATACAGCACGAAATTACGCAGGGTACGGGACGGAAACAGCTTCCGCAGGTTGACCGGCAACAGGATCTTCACCGGCTTGCGGTGCTTCGGGTTGCGCACCCGCTCCTCCTGGATCCGCATGACCGCCACGATCAGAGCGGCGGCAAAATATGCCGTAACCGTAACGCCGAGACGCTTTGCCTCCGCCGCCACCGCATCCGAATCCAGAATAAAGGTGGTATTGGTCTTGAATCCGTCCGGCTCCCGCACGCCCGTAATCCGGAACGCATTCGATTCCGCACGCCCGACGCTCCAGGGTCCGGCATAACGGAAGAAGCTGTCCTCCATTTCCGCCTCGTCCGGCTCCTCCAGACGATCCAGCACGCCGTCACGTTGCGGAACCTTGACACCGTATTTCTGATACAGATACTCTGCTACCAAAGTCTTCAGGAACACCAGTCCCCCGTTTCCGTCGGTCAGCGCATGGAAAAACTCCACGGCGATCCGGCGGTCGTACACGATCACCCGGAAAGCGCACTGCCGGATATCGTCAAAGATCATCCGGGACAGCGGGTACGGCTTTTCCTCCATAATGGCGGGGGCACCCGGGATCTCCTCCAGATAGTACCAGAAAAATCCGGTCTTGACCCGCACGGCAATCGACGGAAATCTCCGCACCGTAACGTCCAGCGCCGACCGGAGCACTTCGGTATCCACCTTTTCGGTAAGCGTTGCCGACAGACGGAACACGTTGCTCCAGTCCCGCCTGCGTGCGGCGGGAAAGATCTTGGCGGCGTTGTCAAGGAGCATCCAGCGAAGCTTTTTCTGGTTCGGCAGACGGTCCCGGACAAAGCGCCGGATGCGGTCAAAATCCCCCTCGTTTTCTTTCAGCCCGTACAGCACGTAGCCGTGCCACATATCGGGTGTAATCACAAGCTCCGCCCGGCACCCGGCTTCGATCAGTTTCCGATACATCAGGCGGGAATCGTCCAGCATGATCTCGTCCCCACCCACAAAAATCAGCGAGGGCGGCATCCGCCGCAGATCGCCAAACAGAGGCGACATTCCGGGATCCTGCTTGATACGCCGGTCATCCTCCGGATCGGGGTTGGTTTTCGGATAGATATTTTTTCCGCTTCCCTGCGCCCCGTAGGCGTAGCAGTCGGCATAATATTTCAGCCGCTCCGCCGTCATGGAGGGGTCCTTTTTGACGTTCTCGGTATAGGAATCGCCCGAGGCGGTCAGGTCGGTCCAGGGAGAAATGGCAATCAGCCCTGCGGGCAGGGTCCAGCCCTTTTCCTTCAGGCGCAGGCAGAGCGCATAGATCAGCCCTCCCCCGGCACTTTCCCCGCACAAAAGGATCTGCGAGGGGGCATAGCCGTTGGAGATCAGATACCCGTAGGCGTCCAGCGCATCGTTCAGGGCGGCAGGGTATGGCGCCTCCGGCGCCAGCCGGTACGCCATGCAAAGCACCCGGATTCCGCATTTCGCCGCAAGAATGGTGCCAAAGCCCTTGGCATATCTCAGATTTCCACCCGTATAACCGCCGCCGTGAAGGTACAGCACGATACCGGTCGCCACCTCGTCCTTCGGAACGATAAGGGAACATTCCTTGCCCCCGATCTCAAAATCCTGATAGTTCCCGTCCCCCTTATGGGTGCTTGCCATCAGGCGCCCGAGTTTTTCCTGTCCACTGCGCACCGAGGCAAGTGAAAGCCCCGACATAAAGGGGCGGAACAGCGCCAGTTGCGAGCGCAGAAATCTGGTAAGATAGGTCATATTTACCGTCTACGGCGCCCGCCCCCCGCCACAGGCGGGGGAGCCGGTACCGGTTCCTTTCTTCTGAATTTTGCAGATTTTTGCAGATGATTGTCAGTTCTTGATCTGCTGACGGTTGAACGCCACGTAGGTGAACACCACGAACACCGCCGTATGAAGCAGAATCATGATCAGACCGTAAGGCAAACCCAGCGTGGCAAGCGTCATCTGATAGGTGTAGCTGTCCGCCAGTGGAGACGTAAGGAACATCGAAAGGCTGACGTACGGCAGGATCGTAAACTTCAGAATCGGCAGATACTGCATAAAGGTAAGCGAAAGCAGCTGTACCACCGCAAACATACTCATGATGATAAGCGGGAATGCGATCGAAAGTACCGAGCGCTTGGTAACGGTGGAGAAGAACAGAGCGATCGACGCCATCAACAGCGCCGTTGCCAGCGAGCAGAGGCAAACGATGAGAGCGGTCACGATAAAGGGCACCGCTACCACCTCTCCGCCCATTATCATCAGATCCGGGGTCAGCAGGTCGCCGAAGCCGTTGAAAATCACCGTCATCACAGAGAGGATCAGCCCTGCTGCAAGCGTAAGTCCCACGGTGTAGAGCAACATGGTAAGGATCTTGGAGGTCATGATCTTATGCCGCTTTTTCGGGCGGATCAGCAACAGCCGGATCGTACCCTCGGTGTGCTCGCTGGCAATCATCATGCCTGCCATAACGATCGCAAAGATTGTAACCATGCTCATGATGCTGGTCAGCGAACTTTTCAGCGTATCCTTTACCGATTTTTCGCCGCGGAACACGCTCAGCGGGCAATCGTTTTCCAGCGCATAGCGGATCATCTTCATGCCGTCATGAGCCGCTTCCCGTGCCTGCCCCTTCTTTTCAAAATCTTTCTGGTATTCCTCGTAGGAATCGTACCAGCCGCTGCCGTCGTGCTCCCATACCTCCTTGGGCATGATGACGATGCCGTTGTAATAGCCGAGAACCAGCCCCGCATACGAGGAGTTCACCGCATTGTACTGCCAGCTGTCGGGCGAGCACTCGTTTTCATACAGGAAACGATACGCCCACTCCACCTCTTTGGCAGAATCACGGGTTGCGGCGGCGCAGTCCCGGTTGTACTCTGCCAGCCGGAGCAGATACAGCGTGTTTTCATCCGACTTTTTGTCGTATTCCGCCTGCGCCAGCTTCACGTTCGCTTCTGCCGTCGCCAGGTTTTCCTCGGCTTGCAGAACCTGCTGGGAAGCGCTGTCCAGCTTGCTCTTCAGAATGAGCTTCGGAGACGCATCCAGAATCTGCTTTTCATAGCCCTCAAGCTTTTTGCCAAGCTCCGCATACTCCTGCTGCCACTGCGCACGGGTATAGGTGCCAAGGTTCGGGAGCGGTTCTGCGGATGCATCCGGATACTCTTCATAATACACGCCATCCGTGTAATAATACCGCTCGGTGGGGACAAGTTCTTCGTCCCGGGCGTTCATATACTCCTGCACCGTCCAGTCGTTTCCGGTATTCTGGAGTTCTGCGTAGGTGACCTTTCCGTCGGCAAGCATACCGATCAGGGCATACGCCTCCCGCTTGGAGGAGTAGGGCTGATAATACAAATTGTATTTCCAGCTCGTATCCAGGTCGTTGTCGATAAAGAACCGGAGGGCATCCGCCTGCGCACGGTAAACGGCACCGGTCGCCTTCATTCCCGGCTCGTCTTCTTTTTCCATGCCTTCTGCCCATTCGATCAGGGAATCGTAGCGCCCCTCGGCACTCACACTGCTGTCAACGCTTTCGGTGATCTTGTTGATTACAAAAGAACCGGTCGGGATCAGCAGGGCAAGTGCCAGGATAATGATAATCAGGACCCGGTAACCGGTCTGACGGTAGATTTTAATGGATTCATTCCGGACAAGATGGTTCATAACGTGTCCTCCTCTCCGCTCTGGCGGCTGTTGCCGCTGAGATTATCGTCGGTGGGATCCTGCCCCTGCGTGCTTTGCGGCGCAGGCGTAAAGCCGCCCGTGCCCACCTCGTGACTGCCGGTGTTGCCGACGATCTCCAGGAATGCAGTCTCCAGCGTCTTTTTCATCACGTGGACCTCATAAATGTCCACGCCCTCTCCGGCAAGCCGCCGGACAAGATCGGGCACTTTTGCCCGCTCGATCAGAAGCCGGATGGTATCGTCGGAATCGTCCAGACGGACGTCGGGATAATCCGCCCGCAACTCCTCTGCCACGGCAGGCGCATTGCCCACCGAAAGCGACAGAAGCTCCTTGCCGTCGGCATAGGTGTTCTGAAGCTCCGCCATGGAATGGGTGCCGAGCATTCTGCCCCGGTCGATCACGCCGACCCGGTCGCACATCTGCTCCAGCTCGGCAAGCAGGTGGCTGGAAACGAATACCGCCACGCCCTCCCGGTGGCACAGCTCCTTGAGAATATCCCGCAGATCCTTGATGCCGGCGGGATCCAGTCCGTTGGTCGGCTCATCCAGCACAAGCAGGGCGGGACGGTGCAGGATCGCCTGGGCAAGACCCAGCCGCTGGCGCATACCCAACGAATACTTGGAGATCTTGTCGTCAATCCGGGTCTGAAGCCCGACCAGACGGATCACCTCGTCAAAGCGCTCCTTGGGAATGTTGCCGTACATCCGGGCGTACTGCTCCAGATTCTGCCGTCCGGTCAGGTATTTATACATCTCGGGGTTTTCAATGATACCGCCCACCGATTTTACCGCTTCTTCAAAATCGGTCACGATGTTGCGCCCGCAGATCCGGATCTCCCCCTGCTCCATGCGCAGAAGCCCCAGCATCAGCTTGATGGTGGTGGTCTTACCGGAGCCGTTCGGTCCGAGGAATCCGAAAATTTCACCGGGGTACACATCAAGATTGATATTGTCAAGAATCAGCCGGGAGCCAAGATGCTTGCTCAGATTCCGGATGGTCAGGACCGGTGCAGTGTTCTGTGTTCTTTCTTCCATTTTTTCCTCCTGTCGGTGTGTTCGGTTCAAAAAGCCCGCCCCGGTTTTTGCCGGAAAGCGGGCTTTCCTCCGTTATGCAAATTATATCACACTTCGGGAATATTATCAATACTTATTTTTTAATTTCCGGGGCGGAATATCTCCTGCGCAAAGGCGTCTCCCGGGATACCGCCCGCCTCCACGATGCTGTCCTTCACAAAGGCGATCCTGCCGCCCTGCAGATAGAATCTCGGCACACGTTCGCCCACGGCGCAGAGGATCTCATACGGAATGGTGCCGTTCCTCCCGGCAATGTCCTCCGCCGTGATCCGGCAGTCCCCGTCGGCGCCGATCACCGTTACGGCATCGCCCGCCCGGACGTCCGGAATATGCGTGACGTCCAGCATCAGCTGGTCCATGCAGATCCGTCCGACGATCGGCGCCGGCTTGCCGTGCACCAGCATATACATCCCCGCCTCCGAATTGGAGCGCAGATAGCCGTCGGCATACCCCACCGGAACGGTGGCTATCCTGGTTTTCCGGTCTGCCCGGAAAACACAGCCGTAGCTGACGGCATCGCCCGGCTCGATCTCCTTTACCAGAGAGATCACCGCATGAAGCGACATCACCGGCAAAAGCTCGGGCGATGCCTGCATTTCCTGCGACGGGGAAAGCCCGTACAGCACGATCCCCGCCCGCACCATGTCCATCTGATACTCCGGAAAATCCAGAATGGCGGCGCTGTTGGCACAGTGGCGGACCGAAAAGGAAACGCCGTTGTCGGCAAAGTAATCCACCGCACGGCAGAACGAACGGTACCTGCCCTGCCGCACCGCCGTCCGAAACCGCAAAATGGGTAAAGACCCCCTCCGGGATCAGGTACTCGCCCCGGCAAAGCGCCGCTGCCGCTTCCAGCTGCGGCAGATCCTCCTCACCGTGCTTGCAGGGAAATCCCAGCCGCCCCATGCCGGAGTCCAGCTTGATATGGATCTTCACCGCCACGCCCGCCTCTTCCGCACGGGCGGCAAGCGCCTTTCCGTATTCCTCCGAAAACACCGCCTGGGACAGCCCGAGAGCGCCGAGCATTCCGGCACATTCGGGAGAAGTATAGCCGAGGATCAGGATCGGCTTTACGATCCCGTTCTGCCGAAGCTGCATCGCTTCCTCAATGTTGGAAACGGCAAACCAGTCGGCGCCCAGCTCCTGATACAGCCTTGACATTCCCACGGCGCCGTGCCCGTAAGCGTTTGCCTTGACCACACAGCAAAGAGCGGTGGTCGGCTTCAGCGCTTGGCGGATTTTCTGATAATTATACCGGGCGCAGTCAAGGTCGATCTGTGCCCAGAAACGCTTTCTCTGAAGTAGCATAAAAGTCCTCCCCGTACAAAAAGCTGTACTGAGTATATGCGCCGGCGGCAGAAAACGTGCCCTCCGGCGGAAAATTCAATTGCCGGCGGCGGTCAGCCGGATGAGAAGCTTCCGGTCGTCCGGCTGAACCCGGGCGTCAAGCGCCGCACGGTTGCGGTGGATCTCGCCGCACTTCCGGCACCGGTGGATGATAATAAAGCCCCGGCGTGCGTCGGGTTCGGTACGGATCGGCTCCATTTCGCCCCGGCACGGATTGGCACGGTCGCCGGGCAGAATATCCACGTGGAGCGACCAGAGACAGAACGGGCAATGGTTGCGGGAGCTTTTTCCCATGGGAAGTACCTCGGCGCCGCAATGCACGCAGGTAAAGGCACAGTCGTTTTTGACAAAGCGTTTCTGCTCCATTTCAGTTTTTCTCTCTTTCCGGATCTGATTTCGTAGAGATGTTTGTCGGTGTAGGTGCATCGCGAGTGCGTGATCTGTTTAAGCAGGCACAGCAGATGGCACCATGTATTATTTTCATTGATGAGATCGATGCGGTTGCAAGACAGCGTGGAACCGGTATGGGCGGCGGACATGATGAGAGAGAGCAGACACTGAACCAGCTTCTGGTAGAGATGGATGGCTTTGGTGTGAATGAGGGAATCATTGTGATGGCAGCGACTAACCGCGTGGATATCCTGGATCCTGCAATTTTGCGTCCGGGACGTTTTGA
>OIGD01003617.1_pt1 | contig 10114 bp, 9 predicted proteins | sample 1582211 | NCBI WGS metagenome assembly OIGD01 (sample SAMN04414078, study PRJEB24778) | human gut metagenome | material: faecal | host: Homo sapiens
GTTTTCATCCACCAGCGTGGAATGACTTTTGGTTGTTTTTTGCCTTGAAGTCCAATTGTTTCTTTTTCCTTCAAGTTTTTTTGTTTTAGGTTTTATCTAACGGGCTGCGGATTCGCAGTTGGCTTTTTCCCACACGGCTTACGCCTTTTTCGCTCCTGTGGAGTTTTCTTCGAAAACTCTTACGCCGCTCATTAACTGCTACAAACAAATCCAAAACTGAGCCGTTTTGGCTTTGTTTTTCGCACGGCTTACGCTATATTATCTCAATATCCGCTTTTAGTGACCCTGCTTCTTTTAACGCTTGAAGTATTGAAATCAAGTCTATTGGTTTTACACCAATTGAATTTAAAGCTTTAACAAGATCGTTTAATGTTGAATTCGCTTTTATTTCAACTAAATTCCCGCCCTGTTCTTCTATATCTATTTCAGAATTTGAAACCCCAACAGCACTTCCTCCCATTGTAAAAGGATTAGGCTGAATTGCTTCGTTTATTGTTGATATTGACACCGTTATTCCCCCATGGGCAATGGCAGCAGGCATCAATTTTACCTCATTGCCTATAACAATCGTTCCAGTGCGTTCGTTAACCACAACTTTTGCACGTTCAACCGATGGGTCAACACGCAAGTTTTCAATTATTGACAAAAAACCAATACGATTGTTTTGAAACTTAGGTGGTACTGTTATTTTTATACTGCTTCCGTCAACTGCACGAGCCGGAGCAATAAGGTCGCTTACTGTTTGCGCAATACGGGCAGTTAATGTATAATCTGTTTTATTTAAAGTCAATGTTATGCTTGTGTCGTCACCAATTTGAGTATATATTTCACGCTCAACAATCCCGCCGTTTGGTACACGACCTGTTGTCGTAATTGATGTACGTTTGCTTGTACCGTTTGCTTGTGCTGATGTTCCTCCTACTGAAACAGGTCCTTGACCTGTTGCTATAACTTCACCATTTGGAGCGCGAAGTTGCGTCATTACAAGTACACCGCCCTCCAAACTCTTTGCATCCGCCATTGTTGAAACTGTCAAGTCTATTTTATCTCCGTTTTTTGCAAAAGGACCGACTGTCGCTGTTACCATTACCGCTGCTGATGAACCTTTTTGTATGTAGTTGGATTGTTCAATTACCGTACCTAAATTCTGCAACATCAACTGATTTGTTATTTGTGTTGAACGAGAATTGTCACCTGTACCTTGAAGACCAACAACTACACCATAACCCACCAACTGATTATCACGCACTCCCTGCACATGTGCAACATCCTTTATACGTACCGTTGCACTTTCAACATATGAACCTATTGGGTTTGTTAATAATATACTTATTGCTATTAATGTTATACTTACTATTCTTTTCATCTTGTTCCTTTTTTATATAGTTGTTTTTTTATGTTTAACGTTTGTTGGGGCAAAACTAGGTTTGATTTTTGTTTTTATTCAACAATCTTTTGTTTCGCCAAAGGGGAGTTATGCAAGGGGGCTTCGCCCCCTTGCAACCCTATACAACTGTTTGTCCTTTTGTATCACTCATTTTCAATTTCTTTCTTTTCATTCCATTCCTTTTTTTATTTCCTTCCACCAATGTGGGATAAATTCAACATGTGCAACCCATATGTAGGCGCGAGTAATTATCACACGCAAGACAACCGCAAAGCCAAGTCTGTTTGAGCGCACGTAGTGCGAGAGTTACGCAGGCTTTAGGTCGAGCGTTTTGAGAATGTGAGTGCCAAATCGGGTTGCGGTTTTGTGCAACTTTTGCACAAAAGTTGCCCCGTCCGGAGGACATAATATAAATATAATTACTCGCAACTGCGTATGGGTTGCATTTTTTGTTTTCTTTCACTATTCCTTTTTCCTCCAAATTTCCATGCCTTTTCATTTAACTTGATTTTTTTTAGCGGCGCAGCCGACAAATTTGCTATTATGAATTTGAAAAACTGTCGGCTGCGCCGCTTTTTACAAAAAAATTATAGTTAGAACAAATAACGTATTGCACGGTTTATAATTCCCTCGTTACCACCACGAGATGTCGAACCTTGTGATGACATTGCAAATTGTAAGTTAGCTACATTCTTTGAGCTAACGACACCGGAATTGCTTATCCACCTCGGGTCAACTATTCCACTTACAAGCAAATCCATACGCTCGTTTGCACTCATTATTGTTTTTTTACCCTGCACAACAAGGTTCCCATTTGGCATAACCTGCACAACCTGAACCGCTACATTATTCTTAAAATTTAATGTCCTTGATGTCGACGTGTTGCTTGATACATCATTGCTTCCTCCATAATTATTTATATTATTGTTTAAAATTTTTCCAGGCAAAAGTCGATTTATTAAATTCGTAAAATTATCAACAGTTGTTGAATCACGTGATGATGAAAACTGTAAACTATCTGATGATGTAACACTTTCCTCCAAAGCTATTGTAAGCAAGTCACCCAATGAACGTGCACGAACTGAACCATACAAAGATTTTGGCTCGGAATAACCAGCTGTTTGACTTGCTTGCATATAATACAACGACTCGCATTTTGCCTGCATAGTATTTAATGAGATTATTATCATTGACATTAAAATTGTGTTTATTATTCTTTTCATCCATCCCCCTGATACAAAAATACTATATCTCAATTTGTACCCTGTTTTTACTTACCACTTTTCCCGTATAAATTTTATTATATACATTATTTTTTACATTAACTAAATCACCTATATTCCCGTTTGATAATGCAATTGCATCAACAGATATAAATAATCCGTTTGAGTTTTTAAATACTACTTCTATTTTATCATTTTTTGAAACATCGGGCTTATACTTTACAAATCTTTTGTCAATAATTTCATCTCGACGAAACATTTTATTTGCAATTATTTCACCGTTTAAACTCTTTTTATCAAGCACATTATCCTGAAATTTGCTTACATTAACCCGTTTAATGTAAACATTATTATAACTAATCGGGCTTTCCTTTGTTATTATGTCATTTGCACAAAGAACATATTTATAAGCCTTAATCTCAAGCGGCACACCAAAAGTTTTAACCGGCATTCCGTTTTTTAATATCCGAACTTGCCTGAATTCTCTTTGATTTAAACCGTTATTACCTTTTGAAACAACTACTTTAAACACGCCATTTTTGCTGTATAACGATAATATTGGCATATTTAATACATTAACGTTAACATCTTCATACCCTTTTGTTTTAAGTTCGTTTGTAACCGTGTTTATAACCTGTTTCTCAATATCGTCAACAGTTAGCGTGTTTGATAATGATTCTTTTGGGGACAAAACAAAATATAACATTATTAAAAATGTTATATTTAATATATTTATTTTTTTGATAAATTTTTTTATTATAATTAATTATATTAAGGACAATAAATATGAATGTAAATACAAATTTAACGACAATTACAAGAAATTATAGAGACATAAATAAAATATTAAATTCAAAATATAGTTCTCCATCTATATTGCCAACAGTAACTCCAAATACTTCTACGACAAGACCTCAAGATTCATTATCAAACGTTAATTATTCACATGTTTTACTCAATCAAGTTAAGAAAAAAAAATATTCTATTTATAATCTTAAAAATTTACAAGAGAATTTGCCTTATAAAGTAAAAAGTCGACATTTTATTATAACAAATGGTGAGAAGTATTTTAAAATACCTAAAGATTTTATATTAATGAAAAAATTTAATAAACTTTTAATATTTATGCCAGATCAAACAAAAGTTTCAAAACAATATTATAATGAATTAATGGTGACTATTGATCCTCATAAAATAGCAAAGAAAGATACAAATAAAAGTAATCAATATTTAGAAAAATCAAATTTGGAATTACCTATGAGGTCGTTTACCACTGAACAAATGCATTCGTTGAAATTGTTTAAATTAAAGGATTGTGAAATTAATAGAATCTACAAAACAAAATTTGACGTGGCTTTAATAAATAAAACTAAATTATCCATTATAATACCTAAAAATTATAGATTTGTTAGAAAACAAAATAATGATTTAATTATATATAACGAACAAAATAAAAGAATAACTGAACTAGAAAAATATTCATATTTGGTAAAAACATATCAACTATATGCTCTTAAAAGGTTGCGTAAGCCTGTTAAACAAATTGAACCATATACGAAGTTTAATGTTTCAAAGTATGTTGCAAATGAAGAAAAAGAAGGTACAATTATTTTAAAAGATAATCAATACTATGTTAAAGAGCATGACACCAAAGGCAATATAACTTTTTGGCGTTATCTGGCAAAAGAAACTCTTGAGGAAATAATTCCATGGAAAATTCATATTTATGTAGATGAGTTATCATTAGATACGGATTGGAATAAAATGACTTCTTGTATTATACCCTATTTATGCGATAGAAATGATGTAAAATTTAAAATGGTTAAAGATAAAGAGCATTTTTACTTAATAAAAAAGATAAATAAAAATCAAAGAGGCAAAGCTATTGTAATTTACCCACGTTCCAAAGCACAATTTGAAGAAATAGCAAAACATATTTCTCAAATTATTCAAAAGAATAATCTTCAAATTAAAGATTCAAATATAATTGGAGATAGACAACTTGGTTCAACAGGTCGTATTTTTTATCGATATTCTGATACAACAGGTGAAACATACAAAATAGACAAAAACAATAATGAAACTCTTACTTATTTACCATTTAACTATTTTTATGAACAAAATCGTGGTAATAATAATTATATACCGAATGATATGACAAAAGATGATGACATTTTCTTAAATTTTAATCCTGATAATGCTTAAATTTATCTAATAGAAAATTCTTAGCATCATCTTTTGTCTTTATAATACCATCATATTGTGCATTATGAAGTGTTTTTATTATATTTGATAATTGTTTTGGAGAATCCAGTTTTAACAACTCCATAATCTCAAGTCCGTTTAGTAACTTTGGAATTTCTTTATTAATTTGAAAAAATTCAAACCAACCCGTTTCAAGTTTTGTCAAATTTTTAATATTATTTTTTACAATATCCTCAGTTATTTCAACACCCAAAGCACTTTTTCTATCTGCCTTTGCAAGAATTATAACATCCAAAGTGTCCTTATCCATTTTGCGATAAAACTTATTTATAGCTTTATGAGTGACATCTATATTTGACATTAAGCTTGAGGGATAAATATGATATTTTATCATTTTTTTTATTTTACTAATTGCATCTTTTGCCCCTTGTGCATTAATTGTAAAAATTGAACCTCTAAAATAAGAATCAATGTATATTAAAAATTCTGAAACATCACCTATTGTAAGCTCATCTAAAATTAAATTTGAAGCTTCTATAAGCAAAAGTTTATTTAGAAGTTTTCTTGATAATATTTCATTATCACCTATTTCATCAGTTGCATAAAAAGGTGTAATATTTATTTTTGGAAAATTTGATTTTATATTAGTGGCCGAGATTGAATTTTCAATTATTATACATTTTTGTTCTTTTTCAATATTTTTTATAAGGTAATTTAATAATGTAGTTTTTCCACTTTTTGTTTTTCCTACTAATAAAATGTTCAGTTTATCACTTATTGCATTTCTTAAATATTTAATTATGGAACTGTCATAGTTGTTATCAACAAGTATATTTTCATCAGTTTTACGTATTAATAAAATGGGAACACTTTGGTAATTATAAGGTAAAACACCCATAAATAGCAAATTTGATTTTAGATTCCCTTCAATAATAAAATTATTTGAACCAAATTTTTGATTTGACATTTGGCTTAAATATTTTATGAATTTTTCAAGTTGGTTATTGCTTGTAAATAAATTATCTATATTGTTAAGTTCTTTATTTTCACATTCAATTTTAATATTGTCAAAACCGTTAATCCAAATGCTATTTAGTTTACTCTCGTTAAATAACTGACTTATTATATCAAAAAGTTTTTCATTTTCGCTTTCACATTTTGAAATAGGGGTGTCAAAATTTTGATTAATTTCATCATAAGTTTTGAAAATTTCGTCTGATATTGAATCATCAAAAAAAACATTTTCCATTGACAAATACCTATCTTATTGTGTATAATATCATATTAATATATTTATTATACTTAAAAAAAATAAATCATAAAGTACATTTTTTATTTTTTGTGTGGTGTTATATGAATTCACTTACAGTTGAAGAATTATTAGATGAAAAGACATTACTTTTTAATGTTGTTGATGATTTGGGAAATATACTTTTAAAAGCTGGTGAAATATTAACACCTGGCAAAATACTTCGACAAATTCCAAAATTATATAGGCTTGACACAATAGTTAAAAATAATGATGAAAAGATTGATTTAAATTCAAATCCGGATAAAATTACAAATAAATCAAATATTATTTTTAATGAAAAGTCTTATCTTATGACACACGTTCCAAGAACAGTTTTTTCGATTGATAAACTTGATACTGCAAATTTTAATGGGGTTGTAAATAAAACATCAAAAATAGATTCTCTCACTCAAAATAGAATAAAGTTATTTTATACAAAAATTTTAGATGCAATTAAAAAAAGTGATTATACAAATGTAGTTTTAATGTATAGTGAAATACGTGATAAAATTCTATATGATATAAAGCTATTGATTAGTGGAGTAAATTATTTTTCTCAATTAAAATTGCTAGGTGAATATTCACTTTGCCATTCTTTAAATGTAGCAATATTATCAGCGGCTTTATCATATAAACTTGGCTTGAGTCCGGACGTTGCTTCGGATATAACTTTAGGCGCTTTATATCATGATATTGGTAAAATATATTTACCTCAAAATATGCAAAGTATTGAAGGACTTTCCAATGATGAAGCAAAATTATATAAAACACACCCTGAAGTTGGATATAGAATATTAAAAGATAAGTTAAATATTAGTGAGAATGTTGCAAAAATTGCATTAAATCACCATGAAATTGCAAATGGTACAGGTTTTCCTTATGGTTTAAGTTTACAAAATATTGATATTCAAACATCTATTGTGTCTGTTTGTAACTTTTTTGATAATTTAACGTTTAATAAAACAGAGTATAAAATAAAAAATACACGGGAAGCTTTGAAAATAATGTTGCAAGTTGGTTCTTCACATTTTAAAGCTGAGGTATTATATGGATTTATAAATATGTTTAGCTATAATGATACAATACCATTTGAGGAAATGATTTTATAATGATTAATATTATAGGAGCAGGACTTGCAGGGTGTGAAGCAGCATTACAAATAGCAAAACAAAAAATCAATGTCAATTTATATGAAATGCGACCATATATTGAAACAGGTGCTCATAAAACTGATAAACTAGCTGAGTTTGTTTGTTCAAATAGTTTAGGTAATAAACAAATCACAAATGCTAGTGGTTTATTGAAAGCAGAACTTGAGTTTTTGGGGTCTTTTTTAATTAAAACAGCTAAAGATTTTCAAGTTAATGCAGGCGATGCTCTAGCTATTGATAGAGCATTGTTTTCAAATAAAATAACAAAACTTATAAATGATAATCCTTATATTAATTTAATACGTGAAGAAAAGACAAATATAAATAAAGATGAAATTACAATAATTGCAAGCGGACCATTGACTTCGGAAAAATTAACTCAAAGTATTATTGAGTTAACTGAAGAAGAAAATCTCGCTTTTTTTGATGCAATTGCTCCTATAGTTGAAAGAGATAGTATTGATTTTAGTAAAGCATTTATACAAAATCGTTATGATAAAGGTGAAGCTTGTTATATTAATTGTCCTATGAATAAGGATGAGTATTTAAAATTCTATAATTATTTAATAAATGCACCAAAAATAGAACTAAAAAGCTTTGAAAAAGATGCAATGTTTTTTGAAAGTTGTATGCCAATTGAGGTTATGGCTTCTCGTGGTGTGGATACATTACGTTATGGTCCTTTAAAGCCTGTTGGACTTGTTGATAAACGGACAAATATTGAAAACTATGCTGTTGTGCAATTGAGAGAAGATAATTTGGCGAAAAGTTTATATAACCTTGTAGGTTTTCAGACAAATTTAAAATGGAGTGCACAAAAAGAATTAATTCATTTAATCCCGGGGCTTGAAAATGCAAATATTGTTAAATATGGTGTAATGCATAAAAATATATTTATTAATAGTCCAAAAGTTTTAAATAATACTTTGAACTTAGAAAAATATGAAAATGTGTTTTTTGCAGGACAAATTACAGGCACAGAAGGATATACAGAATCTATTGCTGGCGGCTTATTGACTGGTATTAATGCAGTTAAAAAATTAAATAACGAAAAATTATTAACCTTGCCCTCAACAACAATGCTTGGGGCATTAACAAATTATATTTCATTTCAAGAACATAAAAAATTTCAGCCTATAAACTCAAATTGGGGTATAGTTGAATCTATCGAGTTGCCAAAAGCTCAAAGAAAGAATAAAAAATTGAAAAATGAGCTTTTGGCAACTCGATCACTTGAGACATTAAAGAGTTATTTGTAATAAATAGTTCTTTATAATTCAAGAGCTTTTTCGACATCATCCGTAAATTCAAAATTTGAATAAACATTTTGGACATCATCATTTTCTTCAATTTTTTCCATAAGCTTTAAAATAAGTTTAGCATTTTCGATATTATCAACGTCAACGGTATTTTCACTTATTCTTGTAAGCTGGGCTTCTTTTGGTTTAATATTTAACGCTTCAAATCCTTCTGTTATTGTTTGAAAATCTTCAGGATTTGTTAAAACTTTTATTTCATCATCTTCTTCGTAAGCATCATTAGCTCCAAGTTCAATAGCATGTTCAAAAATTTCATCAAAATTTAAACTATTGTCAAAAGTAATTAATCCATATTGTTTAAACATCCAACCAACACAACCGTTTTCTCCAAGGTTACCTTGATATTTGGTAAAATAACTTCTCAAATCGCCAGCTGTACGGTTTTTATTGTCAGTAAGCGTTTCAATAAAAATCGCAACACCATTTGGTCCATAACCTTCATAAGTTAACTCAAAAAAATTATCAGTATCATTACTCTTAGTAGCTTTTTCAATGGCACGTTTAATGTTATCATTTGGGACACCGCCTGCTTTTGCTTTTTCAACTGCTGTTCTTAAGCGGAAATTAGAAGATAAATCGCCACCTCCAAGTTTAGCAGCAACAATAATTTCACGGGAATATTTTGCAAAGGCAACCCCGCGTTGCGCATCAACTTTAGCTTTTTTATGTTTTATTGTTGACCATTTTGAATGTCCTGACATATTTTTTATCTCCTTTTTACTATAATTTATTTATATAGAAATTTTACCATAATTATTGTATAATTTTAAACATGGAAAATAAAATAAAAGAAGCACTTGAATATTTTAATAAAAAAGACTACAATAAGGCACTTGATATATTTAATGAAGTCCTTGAAAATGATAAAAATAATCCAAATATAATAAGTAACATAGGTTTATGTTATGCTAATTTGAATGACAGTGATAAAGCTCAGGAATTTTATTTAAAAGCTTTAAATATCGATAATAAAATGGTTCAAACGATTGTAAATTTAAGTGACAGCTATGTTAAAACAAATAAAATTCTTGAAGCAATTGATCTTCTTCAAACAGCAGTTTATAATTTGCCTGATATAAGCGTTTTAAAACATTATCTTGCTCGTGTTTATTCAATTGACAAACGGTATGAGGAAGCGTCTTTTGTCTTAAATGAAATTTTAGATGAAAATCCAAAAGATATTGATGCTAATTGGGACTTAGGTGTTATTTCTTTTGAACAGGGTGATTATCAAAGTGCAATAAGCTATTTTGAAAATGTTATTGAACAAAAAGATGATAATCCTGCAATTTTTTATAAAACTGCTTTAGCATATGAAGCAAATGATGAAATAGATAAAGCAATATCGTATCTTCTTAGGGCAATTGTTTTAAATGAAAACTTTGAAATAGCCTATAAAAAATTGGGTATATTTTTTATGGCGAAAGGTGACAAAAGAAGTGCAATAGACTATTTTGAAGATTATTTAAATTTTAATTTAAGTGATGATGAAAAGAAACAAGTAGAAGCCTTAATAAATAAGATAAAATAATATTACT
>OIGD01003619.1_pt1 | contig 10109 bp, 15 predicted proteins | sample 1582211 | NCBI WGS metagenome assembly OIGD01 (sample SAMN04414078, study PRJEB24778) | human gut metagenome | material: faecal | host: Homo sapiens
GATAAAAGAACTGGTTCATGTTTCCGACCTCCGAAATAGCAAAATCTACTATTTCAATTTTGTCGGCATTTTCATTTTGTCAATTCTTTTTTTGCACAAACTTTCACTTCGTTTTTGTGCATCATTTTCTTTGAAATCTTATTTGGTTTTTTATGCGGGGTAAATGCCAATTACGCTTAAGTTGTTGGCATTGAAGCCCTCATGCCCCTCGATAACTCCCAGAAATGAGCGCTTGGGATTGGCAACGTTGATGATAAGGCTGATGAACGAGAGTATGACTCCCGTCATTACTCCGTAGACCGTGCCGAAAACAAGAACTCCGAAAAAGGCTCCGAAGAAGATGAAAAGTTCCCTCTTGTCCTGTTTGAAAAGGCGCTTCATCAGGTGGAACTCCACCGCCCCCAGAAGTGCCGATACCACTATGGCTGTAAGTACGGGAACAGGCAAGTACTTGATAAAGCCCGTTCCGAAAAGCATTATCAGCATCATGGAAAAGGATGCCGCTATGGACATGAGCTGTGACTTTCCGCCGTACTGCTCACCCATTGCACTTCGCGATACAGAGCCGTTCACGGGACAGCAGCCTGTCATTGACGCCGCTATGTTGCCAAGTCCGTACAACATTATCTCGCGGTCGTTTTTCAGCTTGTAGCCGTTCTTCAGGAGGGCGTTCCCGCACTCGACCACGATACTCCCTTTCGGATCGGTGACGACATAGGAGCTGTGGCACTGAAGCAGGTTCGGTTTCAGCCAAAACCGGGTCTTGCCGCTGCCGGAGCCGCCCACCACCAGCACGTTTTTGTTTCGGGCATTTGCCGGATTCTTCGGGCGGTTGCCCATCATCAGCCGCTCCGTCCGGGTCAGAATCACATTGTTTGCAAACACTGGATCTTCAAACGGTTCGATGTCTTTCTGCGTACCCCAACGAGCAGAGCCATACTCCATGCCATGGCGATATTTCTTGGCATTTTTGCCTTTCAGGTACACAGCAAGCCGCAAACCCACTCCGCAGCACACACCAATCAGCAAATCCATCGGATGCAGACTTGGCATCGGGTTGGAAAATGCTGCACCCAGGGCAGAAAGAAAGCCGAGGAGCTTTTCAGACATGTCTGCGCCCTCGGCAATTCTCCACGCTTCTCCCAGATTGGTACATACAAGACCGGCAATGAAGTACGGCAGGTTCAGGAGCAGCTGCTTCTTTGTCTTATTACTCATAGATCACGCTCCTGACTTTTGTGGCGAACCTTATCCGGAAGAATTGCAGCAACCAGCTCTTTGAGCTTGTTAAGCTGCTCCAGAGCACTCGGTTTTTCCTTTGTTTTCAGCTTTCGGTTGGTGAATTCCTCAAAAGCGGAAGTCAGTGCATCCGCATCCTTCGCCTTAAAGAACACCGTGTACTTGGGTGGCATTACATTTTGGTCTTTCGTAATGGCATAATCCACACCATATTTCCGTGCCACCTGTTCAAAGCCTTTCAAATCCGTTTTCTCAATGGGGATACTGCTGACTCCCTGATTCTGACCGATCAGTTCTTTGATGCTCTGCTTTCCAACCGGCAGCTGCGCTGTTTTCTGAGCTACCTTTGCCTGATGGTGCCGTTTCCACGCATTATAGCCATTCACGATGGTGCGAAAGGTCAATTTCGTGGTGCTGATTGCCAGATTGACGGTACGATTTTCAACTTCTTCCTGCATGAATCTCCGCCTCCTTCCTTACAAACTGTCCCGGTCCGGTGCAGGTTTGCTCTTTTCTTGGGGCTTTGCAGCCTTTTCCTCCATCTTCTTCACCATGTCATCCGGAACCGGAATCGCCATGATGCTGCGACCCATACGAACGAACATCTGGGGCTGATGGAACTGTTCCTCAAATTTCTGCATCTGCTCCGAAGTCAGAGAACCAAAGTCATCCTCTGTCAGCCCTACCACCAGAAAATCACCGGCATAAATGTCCTGCATATCCCCGTCTTCGGTGTAAATCGCACGGTTCAGCGGCAAACCATTGATTTTGCCGGATTCATTCAGAATAATGGCCACTTCATCCTCAAATGGATAGGTGACTTCAATATCGCCGCCGACCATGGCCTGCAAATCTTCCAGCTCCGTGCCAACACTGATTTTCTTCGGATAGGCATTGGGCTGTACCAGCAGCACATCCATTGTCCTGGTCTCTGCCAATTCATGTTCTCCCACGGTCTTGAAATCCACACCGGTGAAATCGCCGGAATCCAGAACATAGTCCTGATTGTTCCACGCCTGCGTCACCATGCGTTCCGCATCTTCCTGTGAGGCAGCTTCCACGGAAACCTTTCTCTGGAGAGTCTCTGTAATCTCCACATCAAATTTCTTCATAGGCGCCTCCTTAGATCAGGCGCAGTGCCGGAACCAACTCGCCGCCAATGGAAACCACCGTCAGGTTCTCGTTCACATAGTCGATGGTGCGTTCCAGCGTAAACAGATTGATGCTGCATTCGTTGCCGTTCTGGTCGATTTCCGAAACCTCCGCAGCTCCCAACAGATAGCGGGTTCTGTCAGTCTCGATCACATCGCTCTTATCATAATGGAGAAGCAGTTCCCCATCTGCCACCAGATCAGCCTCCATCTCATCGTAAACATCCTCAAAGATGTCTCGACTGCCAGCCTCGGTCAGAAGTTCGCCGCCAGCCCCTGGCAGGATCACCATCACAATGCGTTCCTTCGGGTGATCTTCACGGATTGTCTCCAGCATCACCCAGTTATGAAGCATCGCAACGGACTTCTCAAACATGGGATCATCCATCGGATTCGGCTGCGTTGCACCATTCGGGCAGTTCTTGCAATCCATGCTGCACACTGCGTTGTTCTGATTCTTCTTAAAGTTCATCATCATAAAAATCTCCTTCTCATCGTTCCATATCTCGTTGTTTACTTCGCTGCCACTTTTCCAGCAGCCGGATAATCGTGTCCTGCATCTGCTTCGGCGTATAGGATTTCGGGAAATACTTCCGAAGAACCTCATTTTTAATCGTCACATGGTCAAGCTCATCCTTTTTGATTTCATTCATCACTTCACACATGGCATCCAAGGTGCAGTCGCCCTCCTGCGAGAGCTTTTTCAATCGCTGTGCCTGCGACAGGGATGGGGATGCCTGTGCATAGTCCATTGCCTCCAGAAATTCTTTCTGTTCGGACGGTTTCAGGTAAGACAGCTCTACCGCCGGATTAAAGGCGATTTTCTTCTCATCCACCATGTCCAGAATTTCTGGAATCAGGTTGGTAAGGCGGATAAAACGCTGAACTTGCGTTTTACTTTCATTCGCATCATCAGCTAGCTGGTTCACAGCCCACGACTTCTGACCAACTTGGTCAGAAGTTAAATCTCCGCGTTGTCCCTGATGCTTCATCGCTTCCAACTTCATCTTGTAGGAAAACGCTCTCTCGCTGGGAAGGATATTTTCCCGCTGCAAGTTGCTGTCCACCATAAAGATGATTGCCGCATCATCGTCCATTTCCTTGACGATGACCGGCACCGTCTCCAAACCTGCCAGCTGCGCTGCATGAAGCCTGCGGTGTCCTGAAAGGATTTCAAATCCGCCTTCCGGGTCAGGCCGTACAATCAGCGGTGATACCACCCCTATCTGCTTGATGCTCTCCACGGTCTGTTCCATCAGCTCATCGTCCAGCACCTTAAAAGGATGCCCTTCAAAGGGATGCAGGTCAGAAAGCGGCATCTCCGTCCGCTGCTCCTTAGCCGCAACGTCGGCAGCTAAGCCACTGCGGTTTTCTGTTGTAATACTGGTTTTTGCTTTTGCCATTCAGCTTCTTAACCTCCTTCCAGCGGTGATAGATGTCATTCTTACCTGCGAAAAACGCCTTTTTTGCCTTGCACTTCATAGATCAAGTACCTCCTTAACGACCTGCTGTTTTTCTTTTCCAATGCTTTTTCTGCGGTCTTCTCCGCTGATTCGCACCGGCGTACACATTTCCAGAATCCTGCTGTAAATCCGGGCGTATGCCACATCCTGCGGATTGCGGATTTCTGCAATCTTCAGATTGGTTGTGATAATGACCGGAAGCCCGGACTTATACCGCTCATCAATGACAGCGTAGACCTGCTCCAGCGCATATTCGGTGCTGCGCTCAATTCCCAGATCATCCAGAATCAGCAAAGAATAGTTGGAAAACGAAGCGATATACCGGTATCGCTCTTCCGAATACATAGCCCCCATCTGGTTCAGGATTTTAGAGAAGTTCGTCATCAAAACCGGAATGCCCTGATCCAGCAGCGCATTGGCAATACATGCCGCCACAAAGGACTTTCCAGTTCCGACATCTCCCCATAACAAAAGGCCAAGGTTTTCAGCCTTGACCTTTTTCCACTGCTCCACATAGCGTTTTGCCATTTGGATATCCTTGTTGTCTTCTGCAACGTCAAAATTCCATTCCAGAAGATGCTTTTCCTGAATCCCCGTTGCTTTCAGCTGCCTGATTTTACGCTGCCGCTCCACCAGTTCATCCTGGCGTTTCTTTTCCGCCATCGCTTCCTGCTGGCATCTGCAAAGGCAGGGAACAATCTTGTCTCTGCCCCAGAGCTTTACCCTGCACTGCACCGGCGTGTGGCAGTTCCGGCAATACAGCAGTCCGTCCTCGCCCTGGTATTCCTGCTCTCCGGGTTCTTTCGGCGTAAAGAGCGAATCCAACGCCGCATTCAATACTTCAGGCACCATGTCGCTCATAGGCTGTCTCCTTCCTCAAATGTGTAGTCTGCCGGGTTATACTTCGGCTTTTCTCTCTTTGCCCAGCTCCGGATTGTTGCAAGGTGGTTTTTGTAGCTCCTGCCGGTGGAGGCCATATACTCAGAGAGCCGTTCCACTCGCATCTGATAATCTCCTGGGAACTCCTGCCGGAGCTTGCCGTATTCCGTGTCAGAGAGAAGGACATTTTCGTATGAGCCATACCGGTGCTGGATTTCCTTCTTCTCTCTTTTATTGATTGTTTCAGTACTTGTTCTATTAGTACTTAATTGCGCGGGATTTTCCGTAACCGGTGTGTCCGTATCCGGATTTACCGTATACGGCTTTTCCGTACACGGTGATTCCGAACACGGCTTTTTCCTCGGCATCTCATAAATCACATACTCGGCTCTACCCATCCGACCGTTGCTCTCACGCTGCTGGTTCCTTTCCAGATACCCAAGACGCTCCAGCTCTTTCAGAGCAGTAAGCACTCCATCTACGCCATCCGGCGTAATCGAAGATAGTCCCCGTACCGAATAGTTCCATGTGTCCGGTAAACTAAGCAGCATAGAGAGAAGTCCTTTTCCTTTCAGGCTGAGACCCTGATCCCGCAGGTGGTAATTGCACATCGTTGTGTAATTGCTGTTCTTCTCAACCCTGAATACCGGCATGGTGCTCACCATCCTTTTTCGCAGGCTTCACTTTTTTCTTCGGACATTTGCGCGGACGATCTTCGCTGTCCTCCCGGCGATGGTATTTACCGGTATCCTGCATCATGCGTTCAAACGCCTGAAGGCGTCCCTCTGTAAAAAGCGTCATTCGATCACACCCCATTTCTTAAACAACTTGAAGAGATGATTCTTTCCCTTGCAGGTCACTCTCGTCTGCTGCACCAGTTTTCCGCTTCTGCCGTAGCAATCCCGGACAATAAAATAGCCCCTTGCAGATTTGTCTGCAAAAGGCATCAGCCAGCCGCTTGGACTGCGGTACAGATAGCGGTGATCCAGTAAGAGAGCTACTGCCGTCTTCTCTGGGATTCCGATTTCCTTACAGAAATTCCGGATGCAGGTGCAATCTTCCGAATTTACAAAGGTGTCGAAGTAGTCTGCCTTGGGCTGTGCCGCATCCAGCTGTTTGCGGATACCCTCAAGCTGCTCTCTCTCGGCTACAAGCTCCTGTGCCAGTGTGTAGATGACCTCCGGATGCTGAATCACCTGATCCAAAATGGAATCGCTCATATACACACCATGCTTGCGAATGGAAGGAAGAACTTCATCAAACACCCAGTGTTCAAATCGTTCTGCCGATGGCAGCTTGCTGTGAACGATCAGCCGGTAAACATCGCCTTCTGTGATAAAGGAGATTTCAACGACCTGCTCTCCAGCATCTCCATACTGATTCACCTTCTGAACGACCCCCTCGCGTTTCGTTAGGGGGCCTCTGCAATGGCGTTTCACTGCGGCGTAGGGATTCACATACCCCAACGCTTTCGCCACATCGCTTGCACAGAAGAAGGTCTTGCCCGCCTCTTGCAACACGCGGATCGAACCAAACTCCTGGTTCTCAAACACCTCCATCATCTGCCTTGACTGTCCGCCATGACTGCCCACATCGGTGTCATGGGTCTTCTGATTGAAATCCGTCATACCTGTTACCTCCTGCTCAAATTTGTCTCGCCGGATTTCGGGCGAAAAAAATAGAGCCTCGACCCATTCTCGTTTTCAAAGAATGAGCCAAGGCTCTATGTAACAGGATACCTGATATTAAATTTTTGCAGAATTCGTCAGAACTCGCCAAACGAACCTGACACTGTTTTTCATTCCGTTTCAGCCGGATTTTTGCCGAAAATCTGTCAAGGATATGGGGCTAATTTCCCCTCCAAAATGGCCTTCTGTAAACCCATTTTCCCACCCATTAGGCTCAAAAATAGGCCGTAAACCCATGGTAAACCCATCAAAATGGGCTAATTTGAAGTCAAATTTCCTCAAATTTCACCATCGGAATCAGGCGATTTCAGGCATAGAAAAAGCCCGGAAAATGGCGTATTTCCGGGCTTTTTTAGCATTATTAAGCTGTAGATTATCGCTTGCATAATTCCGAACCCTTATTTTATGCACCTTTCAAGGTACTTTGTTACTAACAGGTTTCTAATGGAAACCAATGCAGACCATCACACAAGTGTCAGGTCTGAAACATGCACTGCTGCAACAACAGTTCCTTCATAGGTGATTACCGCCCTGTCACCCTGTAACTGTGACACCTTGTGATTTCTCTTATAGACAAATGAAGCAAGTCCACCGCCTGAATAAGTCTTTGCACCCTGATTCACTCTGACAGTGCTTCCAACCTGAATGGTCTTCTTCACTGGTGTAGATGCAGACACCGCCTGTCCACCTTTGGTTGAAATGAATGCATCAAAGCCTGCTGCCTTGATTTTTGCAAGCATAGCATCAGCATTTTCTTTCTTGCTATATGCACCAACCTGAATTTTATACATTCCATCAACCTGAATCATGTATGTGTCAAATCCTGCTTCTTTCACCCTTGCAAGCTGTGCATCAGCATTTGCCTTGATAGAATATGCACCAACCTGGACACGATAAAGAACACCGCTATCAGATGTTCCAGTGCTTCCACCAAGCTGTGCAGTGACTTTTGCTGCAAGGTCATCAAGTCTTGAATATAACCAGTCACCAGGACAAGACTTGTTTGCAAACCATCTGTGAACAGTGATGACCATTTCATCAGATGCAGGTTCATAATTTAAGGACTTGTCCTTGTCACCGAACCAAAGAAGTTTGGTCTTTCCATTTCTCTTGCAGATGTCCACACATAACTTGATAAGTGACTGATAAACAGCATCAGTCATTGCATATGGTTCTGTCTTATCAGATGCACATTCAATGGTCACTGCCCTTTGGTCATTTGCGTTACTGGAAGAACACCAAGACCTGTTCTTTTCCTCAACACAAAGTGAAATCCTTCCATCTGAACCAATTCCATAATTGCAGGATGCATTTCTTCCCTGTGGGAAGCAAGCACAAATTGTTTCACAAGATAACTGACCAACCACACAATGTGGTGTGATTCTGTCAATGCTGTGTGTTCTCTGTCCTGAATGGTTTGGACTTAAACCAGTGTAACACACAAGTGGACTATTTGAATATCCCATAATTATTCACCATCCTTTTCTGCTTTCTTCTGTAAAATGTCAATTGCTTTGGTGATAACAGCAGGAAGGGGAACACCCATCAGACCTGCATTTTCAACAAGGGAAATCAGTTCATTTCCAATGAATGCAATGATGACTGCATCCCTGATGTAATTTGTGCCAATTACCAAATCAAGTCTGTATGCAATAAGAACAAAGACCAATGTCATGCACTTCCTGCAAAGACCCTTCCAACATGTCTTGCTTTCCAGTGAACCAGTGTCAGTCTTGTTGGACTTGTGAAAAACACCTGCAACAATCAGTCCTGACAGATAGTCAACCGCCATAAAAATTAAAAGAGTGGTAAGACCTGCATCCCAACCACCAAAAAAGGATGCAATTGCTGAACCAACTGCACCCACAATTCCAAGAATTACTTCTTTCATATACTTCACCATTTCCTTTCATAAAAATAGGGAATCCCATATTTCAGGGATTCCCTTCTGTGATGTGTTTTGTGGTTACTCTGCAAGGTCACCACAATCAAGGTCAATAAGTACCTGCTTCACCTGTTCCTTGATTCTGTCAGGAACATCTGCAAAAGTCTTCTTGCCCTTGATGATTAAAGTTGCATATACAACTGCCATAGTTGCCACCACCTTTCTGATTTTATTTATGATGTGATTAAACATCTGCATCAAGGATTGCCTGAACTGCATCCTTTAACTTTGCAGGTACATCATCAATTGTCTTCAAACCTTTTTTGATAAGGTCTGCATAAATCTGTGCCATATTGATTCACCCCTTCCTTATCCAAGCATTTCATACACTTCACAAAGTGCAAGCTGTGTGTCTGTGACCTGCTTTTCAAGTGATACATTCTTTTCAGACATCATCAGGATGTATTCATCCTTTTCATACTGGGTCATGTTGAATTCATAACCATCAAAGGACTGGTTTTCACCCATGCTTTCATGTACTTCCTGAATGTCTGTGTGAACCCAAACAGAATGTTCATCAATGACCACTGCATCAGGCTTCACTGTGCTTCTTGTTTTTCCAAAATCTTTCATGCTGCTTTTCCACCTTTCTTGATTTGATATTCATAATATGCTTTTGCATAAGGTTCTAATGGTTCAATGTACTTTTTCGACAACCTGAAAGAATCACAATGAATCAACCATCCTTTATAGGAATTGATTGCACACCATTCTGAATAATTCATCAGTTGGTTGTTATCAATCACCTTCTTATGAAGTCGGTTCATTTTGCGTTTCATCTGTTTGCAGGTTGATTTTCTCAAAAGTTTATAATTCAAAAATGTTCTATACCCAACAAAATCAATTCCCCTGACAAATGTTGGAAACACCTGCCAGTTGTCTTTGACTGTTAGCTTCAATTCCTTCCTGAAATATTCCTTGATTTCAAGAAGTAGTTTGTGAAGTTCTTTCTTATCAGACCCAAGAATAACAATATCATCCATGTATCTGTAATAATATTTCACATGCTTAACTTCTTTCATCCAATGGTCAAATGATGACAAATAAAAATTCCCACTGTACTGTGATAAATAGTTACCAATGGGAATTCCTGTGTCACCTGGTGTGGAATCTATGATTTCATCTAACAACCAAAGAAGGTCATCATCTTTGAACAGTCTTCTATATTTCTTTTTCAAAATATCGTGATTGATGGAAGGATAATATTTTCTTGCATCAATCTTCAAGCAATACTGTGTTCCAGGAACATCATGCTGAACAGCCTGGTCAATATCATGAAGTGCAAGATGAATTCCCCTTCCAGGGATTGCTGAATAAGTATTCTTGATAAAATTCTTCACCAAATATGGTTCAATCACTTGCAGGATTGCCCATTGACAAATCCTGTCAGGAAAATATGGAAGTTTGAAGATTTCTCTATCCTTTCCTGAATCGTGCTTGATGAAAGTCACATATTCTGATGTGTTGTAAGTCTTATTCAACAACATTTCTTGAAGTTGCCCCAAATATTTTTCAGGGTCTTCATCAACCATTCTGACTTCCTGATACCATCCTTTCCCTTTTCGTGCATTCTGATGTGCAAGTTTCAAGTTTTCCATGTCACAAATTTTTGAATAAAGGTTTCCTACTCTTTTCATGACATTTCCTTTGTATGCACTTCAAACTGATTCTTCAACTTCCTTTGCAGGATTTACCAAAACAGTTCAAATGATTTTTATATTTTGCCAAGTGGCAGGGCGAAAGA
>OIGD01003621.1_pt1 | contig 10106 bp, 12 predicted proteins | sample 1582211 | NCBI WGS metagenome assembly OIGD01 (sample SAMN04414078, study PRJEB24778) | human gut metagenome | material: faecal | host: Homo sapiens
CTATGCCTATTAGTTCTATCTGAAAAATGGCTACAATGATTGGGACAGTTAAGTACGGTACCAGCATCAATGACCGCGTAGCGTTAGCTTTTTAGTTTTTATCCCTTTAACCCTTTATCGCTGTGTTATTTTATAACACAGCGATTTTTTTGTTATTACTGTTTCTTCTTCTTCTGTTGTTTCCGTGCATAGCAATTTCTTTTATTATCAATTTCTGCTAAGCGTTGCGGTCATCTTGAGCACTTTTTTCGTTATTCCCATGTTTTATTCTTTCCTGCCATGTTTGAGCTTGACCCGAATATCTCCTTTATGGATTCCCCGGTCAAGCCGGAGAATGACAAAAAAGAAAAGTATGGAAAGCCGGTGAATGCCAGACGGAAGGAGCTTCTCCAAATATTCGTTGTAATCAAGATTCAGTTTTTTGTTTTTGTTGACAATGCCGTATTTGTCGGCAGAATAGGGGCGAGGCAGGCGAGAATCCGTCTGACCAAGGTCTGGCGGAGCGTGCGGATTTTTATTAAAAAAGGGCTGCCCGCAGCGGTGTTTTTACCGTGCCGCCGCTAAGAAAAAAGAGGCCGCTTTACCTCATTGTTGGTGCTCTGAGGAATATAATCCAAACAATGCCTATTATTTCAATCTGAAAAATGGCAACAATGATTGGAACAATAAGAACAATACCAACAACAATGACCGCGTAGCGTTAGCTTTCTTAATAAAAGTCATAAAGCCTTAATTTGCCGGATATCGTATCCGGCATTTTTTTTGCAGGGAAAGCGGCGGAAAGGAAACAGGCTTCGTCTGTTCAACAGAGCAGCAAGGAGCCATAAAAAAACCTCCCACGAAGGGAGAAAATTAGCAGAGGGCTCCGGCTCTAGCTTGGTAAGTTCGTGCAAGGCACTCACTAACCGCGCGTCGGTCACTTGTTTTTTTTAGTTTTTTATCGGTTGTTCACACAACCTCAAAAAACTAAAAAAACTTCACCTCTTGCGGTAAAATCAACCGGAGCAACGGTTGATTTTATCCTTGAGCCTGATACGAACAGGCTTCGTCCGTTCAACAGAGCAGCAAAGAGCCATAAAAAAACCTCCCACGAAGGGAGGTTTTTTTTATGGCTCCGGCTGCCTGATTCGAACAGGCGACCAATCGGTTAACAGCCGATTGCTCTACCGCTGAGCTAAGCCGGAATAATAAATGCGGTAACGAATGAATTTTGGAGGCCGGTACCGGAATTGAACCGATGTACAAGGATTTGCAGTCCTCTGCATGAGCCACTCTGCCAACCGGCCAATCGGAATACCTAACTGAGTTCCTCATTCACTCAACGCTCTCTATATATACAAACTTTTTATTCCCCGTCAATAACTTTTTTTAAAAAATTTATATTTTTTTGCATAAGCGCCAAAAAACTCTTTTTTTATGGCTTTGTTAGGCTATCATAAGGCTGAATTTACAGGAACAAAAAGGGAGAAAGCTTTTGATGAAAATTGTTGCGGCGGCTGACCACGGCGGTTTCGAAATGAAGAATCAGATTGTTGAAGATCTGCGTAAACAGGGGTTTGCGGTTGAGGATTTGGGGACAAATTCGGCAGACTCGGTTGATTATCCTGATTTTGCCGAAAAAGCGACGGCGAAAGTGCTGGCCGGACAAGCGGATTTGGGCATATTGGTCTGCGGCACCGGAATTGGCATTTCAATTGCCGCCAACCGGCATAAGGGTATCCGCGCCGCAATCCTTTATGACGATTATGTTGCCAAGGTTGCCCGGGAACACAACAATGCGAACGTTCTTTGTTTTGGCGGCCGTACAATGACGACAGAAGACGTTTTGCGGAGAATCGGCATTTTTCTGAAGGCGGCGTATGAAGGCGGCCGTCATGACCGCAGACTTTGCAAGCTTGATTTGGATTGAGAGGAAGACCATGGATTTTGTAAAAGATTTGAAAAGCGAAGACAAAGAGATTTTTGACGCCATTGCGGCCGAATTTGACCGTCAGCAGAACCAGATTGAGCTGATTGCTTCGGAAAACATCGTATCAAAGGCGGTATTGGAAGCCCAGGGGTCGATTTTGACCAACAAATATGCGGAGGGTTACCCGGCCAAACGGTATTATCGCGGCTGCGAGTTTGTCGACGTGGTTGAGAACTTGGCCATTGAACGCGCCAAAAAGCTGTTTGATGCCCGTTTTGTCAATGTACAGCCACATTCCGGCAGTCAGGCGAACACCGGCGTTTATGTGGCGCTGCTGAAACCCTGCGACACGATTATGGGCATGTCTTTGGATGCGGGCGGGCATTTGACGCACGGTTCAAAGGTTTCCTTTTCCGGCAAATGGCTTAATTCGGTTCAGTACGGAGTTTGCAAAGATACCGGGCTGATTGATTATGACGAAGTTGAGCGGCTGGCTCTGGAAAATAAGCCGAAATTGATTATTGCCGGCGGTTCGGCTTATCCGCGGCAGATTGATTTTAAGCGTTTCCGCGAGATTGCCGACAAAATCGGGGCGTATCTGATGGTGGACATGGCGCATTTTGCCGGTTTGGTTGCCGGCGGCGTACATCCGAATCCGCTGGAATATGCCGACGTGGTTACGACGACCACGCACAAGACCCTGCGCGGCCCGCGCGGCGGCATGATTTTGACCAATAACGGGGAAATTGCCAAGAAAATCAATTCGGCGATTTTCCCGGGAACGCAGGGCGGTCCTCTGGAGCATGTGATTGCCGCCAAGGCGGTTTGTTTTGCCGAAGACCTGACGCCGCAGTTTAAGAAATATGCCGCGCAGGTGGTCAGCAATGCCAGAGCAATGGGCGAAAGGCTGAAAAAACGCGGTTTGGATTTGGTTTCCGGCGGCACCGATACGCATTTGCTGCTGGTAGACCTGCGCCCCAAGGGGCTGACCGGCGACGTGGTTTCCGAAGCGATGGAACTTGCGCATATGACCTGCAACAAAAACGCCATTCCGTTTGATCCGCAGCCGCCGAAGGTAACTTCGGGCGTTCGGGTCGGCACGCCGGCAGGAACAACCCGCGGCTTTAAAGAGGCGGAATTTGAACAGGTTGCCGATTGGATGGGCGATGTTATCGACGCTCTGGCAAAGGGCGACGCGGCGGAAACCATTAATAAGGTCAGAAAACAGGTAATAGAGCTTTGCCGTCGGTTTCCGATTTCCTAAAACCTGCATAACGGAGGGTTTGTTCTTCGTTTCGGGCAAGATACATAAAAAAACATCTCCGGCAGGGTGCGGGAGATGTTTTTTTACGGGTATTCCAACTAGTCTTTAATAGGCGACTTTGCTGGAATAAAGTCCTTTCATGGTGTTGTAATCCAAGGCACCTTTAGTGTATTTTGATGCCTGAACTCTGTTCATTTTGCGGACGGTTTTGCCTTCGGCGTCATACAGCTTGTAGCCGGAATCGTCCTTGCAGAGGTAGTAAGTCGGCGTTTTTTCATCTTTTTTGGCCTTTCCATCGACAATGTAGATTTCTTCCATACCCTGAAGAATCTCCTTGTTGTCATAGGAAAGGACGCCAAGTTTGCCGTCTTGCCGATAATAAATCTGGCTGGCGCTGATGAAAAGTTTTTCTTTCGGACCGACAGTTTTGCCGTTGGCTGCAACATAAACCTTTTCGCCTTGGCCGTCTGTTCTGCTGACAATAAATTTTTCGCCGCCGACAAGTTTGTCAATAACACAATAAGTGCCGGAAATCAGAATCTTGCCGGTGTTGTCAAAGACAATTTTCTTGTCCGCGGTTTCGCCGATAAAGAACTCTTCCAGGTTTTTGGGCGGAGCGGTAAAAACGCATTTAATCCTGGCAATGCCCGATTTGGTTTCGCGTATGCCCCACAGAAAAGTTTCGGAAGTTTTGTCCTGCAAAACAGCGTAAGCCGTCAAGTTGCCGTCGCCGAGCAATACGGGTTCGGGAGTCTTGGGTCCGCAGCTTGTTGCCAGAAAGGCAACCATCATCATCGAAATGATGATAAACAAATTCTTTTTCATGATGCTTGAAAATTTAGAAATTAAACAATGGATTAATTGAAAACATACAGGTACAGACATGAAAAAGAAAGCTTTTTCGGGGGAATATATCTATACTAATATGTTGAATATCTGCACGTTAGCACAGTTTATCCAAAAGTGCAATAGACAAAATTTATTTGTTTTGGCAAATAACGGGAGCGGTTTTAAACCTTGCCTTTGCCGGGCGGTTTTGTTATATTCCGGCAGAAGGAAAATTTTTTGATGACGGGAAATCCATGATTAAGCTTAATTCTAAGAAGATTGCCGAGATTGTCGGGTCGCCGATGGTTGTGGTTGACGCAGATGTTGACGAGGTTGTTACGGACAGCCGGGTTGCCAAACGGGGCGATTTGTTTATTGCCATCAAGGGCGAGAAGTTTGACGGGCACGATTTTGTAAAAGACGTGATTGCACGCGGCGTGGAAGTGGTTGTGGTGCAGAAGCAGCTGCCGGACGTGCCGGCGGTGCGGCAGATTGTGGTGCCTGATACGCTGATTGCCTACGGCAAAATCGGGCGTTATGTGCGGCGGCAGTTTAAGGGAAAGGTCATTGCGCTGACCGGGAGCGCCGGCAAAACCACAACCAAGGAAGAATTGAAGTTTGCCCTATCGCAGTTTGCGCCGACTTATGCTACCGGCGGCAATCACAACAATTTCGTCGGCGTGCCGGAAACCCTTTGCAAGCTGGATATGAACGCCGCCTATGCCATAATTGAAATGGGTATGAGCGCAAAGGGCGAGATTGCACGGCTGGTGTCTTTTACGGAACCGGATATTGCAGTCGTGACCAACGTTTATCCGATGCATATTGAATTTTTTGACAGTTTTGAAGGGATTGCCGAAGCCAAGGCCGAGATTTTTGGCGGACTGCCGAAAGACGGCGGCACGGCGGTAATCAATGCCGATACCAATTTTGCCGATATTCTGGAGAAGCGGGCGGCCGGGCATGGTGCGAAAATCGTCAAATTCGGCAGGGACTTTCATCCCGATGTCAGGCTGGAACTGCCGGAAGAGGGCGAACATCATCTTTATAACGCCTGGTGCGTATTGAGCGTGATTGCGGAACTGGGGCTTGACGTGAATCGCGCGGCGGCGGCGCTGAAAAATTTCGGCGCGTTGGACGGCCGCGGCAAAAAACATTTGCTGCATACGGCAGCCGGAGCCGAATATACGCTGATTGACGACAGTTATTCCGGTCAGCCGGAGGCGATGAAACTGGCGATTAAGTCGTTGTCCGGCATGAAATGCTGCGGCCGCAGGATTGCGGTGCTGGGCAAAATGGCCGAGCTTGGCACTCATTCGCAGGAGAAACATATTGAAATCGGCCGGGTTCTGGCGGAAAGCCGCGTTGACGTTGTTGTCGGCGTCAAGCCTGAAACACAGGATATGCTGGCGCAGCTGCCGGAGCGCATTGAACGGCATTATTTTGAAAATAAAGACGGTTTAGATGAATTTTTGTTGAATAAGTTGTTGCAAAATAATGATATTGTCCTTATAAAAGGGGCAAGATATTCTTCGGAATTGTATAAAGTGACCGAAAGTCTGATTAAGCACGGATAGGAAGAACGGCGATGAAATGTCCTTTTTGCGGTTTTGCCGACACGCAGGTAAAAGATTCGCGCACGACAGATGACAATACCTGTATCCGCCGCCGGCGGGAGTGTCCGGAGTGCGGCTCGCGTTTTACGACTTTTGAGCGGGTGCAGCTGCGCGAACTGATTGTGGTTAAGAAAAACGGCGACAAAACGATGTTTGACCGTGACAAGCTGGCGCGTTCGATTGAGCTGGCCGTGCGCAAGCGGCCGGTTAATCCGGAACGGGTGGAAAAGGTGGTCAACTCCATTCAGCGGCGTCTGGAAAGCTCCGGGGAAACCGAAATTCCGTCGCGGGTTATCGGCGAGTATGTGATGGAGGCCCTTTCCAAACTCGATCATATCGCTTATATTCGTTTTGCGTCGGTATATAAGGATTTTCGCGAAGTGAAGGATTTTGAAGATTTTGTTGAAACGATTGACAGACTGGCAAAGCCTGAAACTTTGCCGCATATTGAGGACGAATAAAAATGGCGAAGTTTATTTCCGAAAAGATTAAAATGAAGTCCGGCGCGCGGCTGGCTGCCGTGCAGGCAACTTATATGATTGCGTACGGCGACCTGCCGGTGGACGAAGTCGTCAAGGATTTTGTAAACGGCGAAGTCGGGCGCTATGTGATTGAAGACAACGGCATTACCGAGGAAATGATTGCCGTTTCGGACATCGACACCAACTATTTTTCCAATCTGGTGCGGGGCGTGCATGCCAAAAAGGAAGATTTGGAAAAATCGCTGAATGCCTATCTTAACGACGGCTGGCTGTTTGAACGTATGGATGGTACGTTGCAGGCGCTGTTGCTTTGTGCAATTTATGAAATTACCAATACGTTAGACGTTGATGTTAAAGTGTTGATTCAGGAATATGTCGATTTGGCCTATGCGTTTTTCGTCAAGAACGAACCGAAGATGGTAAATGCGCTGCTGGATCAGATTGCCAAGGAAACGCGTTCTATGGGAAACTAATACGATAATATCAGGTAAAAAGATGGCTGTTTTGGAAGTATATGAATATCCGCATCCGGTTTTGAAGAAGAAAGCCGTTAAGGTTGAAAAAGTCGACGATGCGCTGCGCAAGCTGATGGATGACATGCTGGAAACGATGTATTCGGCAGTCGGCGTCGGATTGGCGGCGCCGCAGATCGGGCAGTCCGTACGGGTGCTGGTTATTGACTATGAACAGGAAGAAGACGAAAACGGCAACCGAATTAAGGGAAATCCGCGTTATTTTGTGAATCCGGAAATTATCTGGCATTCGGACGAAAAGGTTTGCGGCGAGGAGGGATGTCTGTCAGTTCCCGGACAGAGGGCGGAAGTTGAGCGTTTTGAAAAAATCCGCGTGCGTTATTTGGATTATGACGGCAAAGAGCAGGAAGTTCTGGCCGATGATTTTCTGGCGATTGTCCTGCAGCATGAGATGGATCATCTGGAAGGGATACTTATTTAGATCCTACAGCAGACAGGAGGACGGTATGACAGACAGAGAATGAATGGTAAAAGGAATCATTTACAACCCGAATGTGGAAGATCTGGCCAAAGAGCCAGAAGTCACCATCGTTCCAGGCGTCACAATCGGCGAACACGACCGCGAGTATTTTTACCGGGACGAAAAAATCGACTGGGAGAATCTCAAATAAATCGGGACAAATTTCGAAAATATAAAATTTTTGTAAAATAATGTCGAAAAAACGATTGACAAGTGGCGAAAAGAAACATATGATAATACCTGTCAATATACATATTCGGCAATAGAGGCGCGAAGGCTAAGAGTACCTGTCCTGAGACAACGGGGTCTGGGACGGGCAGGGAAAGGAGCATTCGCCGAAACGGGGCAGTTCCCGAAAAACTGTCTGCGTTGGGGTACAGTCGAACAGGCTGTGCACTCTCACCGTACTGGTGGAGGAGCTATTGCTTCATGAACGTAGATTTAATGGAGCAGTGGTGAAGACCGCTGCTCTTTTTATTGTACTGCAGTTGGAACCGTGACAAAAGGTTCCGAGGGTGGAAATCTGTTTGGTTGGAGAACGAAAGACGAAACGGGTGTTACAGGATACGTCTGAAGAAAACTGTTGCCGGAAAAGAAAAAAGGGAGGATTTTGACATGATAGCATTTCTTAACTGGCTGGACGGTGTCCTTTGGGGCGTGCCGCTGATCGCGCTGATGATTCTGACCGGTCTGTACTTTACCGTTCGTTCTGGATTTTTCCAGTTCCGTCACTTTGGCTGGATTATGAAGAGAACCGGCGGAAAACTGTTCCAGAAAGAAAAAGAAGCAAGCGAAGGAAAGGGTATGCTTTCCTCATTTGAAGCAATTTCAACTGCCATCGGCGGTACCGTAGGATTCGGAAACATCGCCGGTGTTGCAACCGCAGTCGCAGCAGGCGGCCCGGGAGCCATCATGTGGATGTGGCTTTCTTCCCTGCTCGGAATGATCCTGAAACAGGTTGAGGTTACCCTCGGCTGCTACTACCGTCACACCAACGAAAAAGGTGAGTACTACGGCGGTCCGACTTACTACATGGAGTGCGGACTTGGCGAGGAGCGCCACTGGGGCAAGCTGTGGCTGATCCCGGCGCTCATCTTCGGTATCGGTATTTTCTCCACCTTCTTCGTAACCTCTTCCAACCTGACCGCATCTCAGGTCGTAGCCGGTGCGTTCGGTATTGAGAATATCAATCTTGGAAGCTTCAAAGTAGAAGGCGTTATCGTGATGGGCGTTCTGCTCTGCATTCTGACCTATGTCGTTACAAGCGGCGGTACGAAGAAAATCGCAAGTCTGTTCAGCAAGCTCGTTCCATTTATGAGCGTTCTTTACATCTTGATGGGACTTGGCATGATCATCATCAACATCAACCGCGTTCCTGGCGTATTTACAGCCATCGTAACAAACGCATTTACCGGAACAGCAGCGATCGGCGGTTTTGCCGGCTGCGCAGTCAGCGAGATTATCCGTGTGGGTATGGCGCGTTCCGTATACTCCAATGAGGCTGGATGGGGTACTTCTCCAATGATCCATGCTTCCGCAAAAACACCGCATCCGGTAGAGCAGGGTCTGTGGGGATCTTTCGAGGTATTCTTTGATACCATGGTTATCTGTACGATCACCGCACTTTCCGTTATCTTAAGCGGAAACTGGACCGACGGAACGAACGGCGGAACACTTGCTTTAAGTGCATTTGCAAGCGGATTCGGCAAATTTGGAAGCATCCTTCTGGCAGTCATCATGGTCATCTTCACTGTAACGACTTCCGGCGGATGGTTCACCTACTATCTGGCAATTCTGGAGCATCTGTATAAAAAAGAAGGCAAGATGAAAGATATCGTCATGAAAGTCTTCTATGCAGTCCGCGCTCTGCCGGGCGTACTGTGGACGATCTATCTGGTAAAGACCAACAACCAGGGCTTTATCTGGACTGTCGTTGATATCACATCTGCGATCCCGACTTTCGTTAACGTAGCAGTGATCCTGATTCTCTCGAACCAGTATTTCAAACTGCTGAAAGACTACAAAGCAAGAAACTTCGGCCAGGGCACGGTAGACAAGAACGCCTGCCTGTTCTATGAAGAGAAAACGAAATAAAAAATATTCAAAAGCGAATCCAGACACGCATGAGAATGGCGTGTCTGAATTTGTATATTGCGCAAATGGGCAGAAAAGAATAGAATCAAATTTAGATGACAGTAGGAGGATAATGATATGAAAACAATTTACAAAAACGGAGCTGTCTACACCGGAAAACTGCCGCTTGTCGAAGCGTTTGCAGTAGAAGACGGCAAATTTGTTTTCGCCGGAAGCAGCGCAGAGGCAGATGCCCTTGCAGCAGCCGGCGACAAAGTTGTAGACCTCGGCGGAAAATTCGTCTGCAGCGGTTTTAACGACAGCCATATGCACCTTTTAAATTACGGAAGCTCCCTGCTGAAAGCGCAGCTTGCCGCACATACCGAAAGCCTGGAAGATATGCTCGCCTGCCTCGACACCTTCCAGAAAGAGCATCCGCGAAAAGACGGCGCATGGCTGATGGGCCGCGGCTGGAATCAGGATTACTTCACGGACGTGGACCGCATGCCGAACCGCTACGATCTTGACCGCGTATCAACCGAAGTTCCGATCTGCGCGACGAGAGCGGCCGCGGCGGCATGCGCATCGTGGTGGAATACCGCCGCGACGCCAACCCGCAGGTCATTCTCAACCAGCTGTACAAATACACGCAGCTCCAGGACACCTGCGCGGTCAACATGCTTGCACTGGACAACGGCGTGCCGCGCATCTTCACGCTGCCCGAAATTCTGAAAAACTACATTGCGTATCAGGAGGGCATCATCACCCGCCGCACGCAGTTTGACCTTGATAAAGCGCTCGCCGAGATGCACATCTACGAGGGCTATAAGATCGCAATCGACCACATTGACGAGATCATCGAGCTGATCAAGAAGAGCGCGTCGGTCTCGGATGCAAAGGCAAACCTGATGGCGCGCTACGGTCTGACCGATGTGCAGGCG
>OIGD01003622.1_pt1 | contig 10100 bp, 5 predicted proteins | sample 1582211 | NCBI WGS metagenome assembly OIGD01 (sample SAMN04414078, study PRJEB24778) | human gut metagenome | material: faecal | host: Homo sapiens
AATAGAGGACAGATTGTTTGAAGCTACATTAAAATTACAGGTGCAGATACATGCATACTGCTGCCAGGGTGTTATTCTATATAGAAAAGGTTATGAAGCCTTTTGCCAGGGTGATTTTGCAAAATCTTTTGTCCTATTTGGTGACAGTGCTGTCAGTTTTGAACAGGCAGACAATTTCATGCGGCAGGCTGAGTATGGTGTATGGCAGGATTTCTATTATAATGACTGCTTCGCAGATGTGAAGCACACGGCATATATGGTTCGCAAGGTTATGGGACTTGTCAGAGAGTTTGGAGATAATGCCCGCCATGACAAGTGGTATCGTGATTACTGCTATGCCAAAGAGGACAGAGATGTATTCCTGCTGTTGGTATTGGATAATCATATGCCGGACGAAGAACTGTACCGGGTGATGAAGGAGAAAATCAGTACGAGTTTTTACATTTGAATATTAAGGCAGTCTTAAATGGTTATCAACAAATCAATCTGGAAATGCAGGTAGTCAAATTGGAATCCTGAATTTTTCACCTCTTGAGGAACAGCCAATTTTCTATTCCAGGAATTTATTAATGGATGTAATACAACACAGAATTTACAGTAGCAAGTTTGCTGTAAATGTGTTAGACTTATCACATATAGAACTGGCAACCGATGAGGATAAGAGCTGGAGTCTTGACTTTTGGGCGAAATTGTTCAAGACAAGAACTTGGGAGGAAATGAAAATGATTGCGAAAGACAATGAATATTTTACAGAAGCTTCCAATACGTTATGTGATCTCTATGCCGATTTTAATGTGCGAGAAAGGTGCAGAGATAGAGAGGATTATGAATTAGAACAGAAATATCTGCATGATACGATAGCACAGCAGGGTGATAAGATAATTCAACAGGAGAGTATGCTTGCACAAAAAGACGATATGCTTGCACAAAAAGACGGCATGCTTGCACAAAAAGACGATATGCTTGCACAGAAAGACGGCATTTACTGGCGCCGGGATGCCGATGGTGAAGCGGCGGTAATCAATGAACTCATCAATTTCGGTTTTGAACGGATCAAAGGCGGGGAAAGCGGCGATTCGGAAACGCGTCTTCTGCTCCATGACCGCGAGGCGATCGGAGCATTCGTCGATGAACTGATTCCGCACTGGATGGGGGCGCGGCGCAAATTTGCGCTGTCCTCATCGCTTGCAATGCTCTGCGGCGATGCTTCCTCCCTCCGGATCTCTGCGGAGGTCGTGGCGGAAAGCGGAGAGGGATTCGATCTCAAAGTCACGCTTTCCGGAGCCGGAGTGCCGGTCCGTTGGCGGGACCTGGTGAAAGCGTCTGTCCGCAATGAACTGTTCCTCTCTTCCGGTTCCGCTCTGCTGATCAAAATCCCGCCGCAGCTGCGCCGTCTTGCCGCCTCCGCGGCGGATATGGTGCATCCGGTTCCCGGCCAGGAACTGCGCAAGGATGACCTTGCGGAAGTGCTCCGCATGATCCGTCCGGCAGCATACCACTGGGCGAAGATGGCCGATGTCATTCCCGGTGCGGTTCCGACCCGTTTTCTGCGTTTGAAACTTGATTTCGATACTGCGCTGGGAGAACGTTCCGCGCAGGACCAGGTCGTTCCTGCCGGACTCTTCCGCGGTGAGCTGCGGAATTATCAGATGCAGGGCGTCCGCTGGCTTTCGGCGATGGGAAAGCAGGGGTGCAACCTTGTGCTTGCCGATGAAATGGGACTCGGCAAAACGATTCAGACTCTTGCGCTTCTTGCCTCGGATGTGGTGGAAAATCTTCCTGCATTGATCATCTGCCCGACCAGTCTGATCGAAAACTGGGCGCGGGAGAGCGCGCGGTTTACGCCGGAGCTGAAAGTGCTTGTGATCTCCGGCAACGACCGCAAAGGACTTTGGGAAAAAGCCATGGCGCACGATATTTGCATTACGTCCTACAGCCTGATCCGCCGTGACGTGGAACTGTTTCAGGGGCTCCGCTTCCGCTATGTGATTCTGGATGAGGCACAGCACATCAAGAATCCGGCGACAGCCAACGCACAGACTTGCAAGATGGTGGAATCCATTCACCGGCTGGTGCTGACAGGTACGCCGCTGGAGAATTCGCCGGAGGACTTGTGGTCGATCTTTGATTTTCTGCATCACGGCCTGCTTGGAACATTGAATTCATTCCGTTCCCGTTATGTGGTGAATCCGTCGCCGGAGGAGTTGAAGGAGCTTGCGGACCGTATTGCTCCGTTCATGCTCCGCCGCAGAAAAGCGGAAGTAAGCAGGGAACTGCCGCCGAAACAGGAACAGATCCTGTATTGTGAAATGGGTGCGGCGCAGCGTGCGTTTTATGAGAAATTCCGTCTGCAGGGACGTGAGTTGATGGAACGACTCCGCAACTCCGATGGAAAGGATTCCCGTTTTGAGATGCTCAGTGCGCTGCTCCGTCTGCGGCAGATCTGCTGTGATCCGGCGCTTCTTCCTGCCGATCTGAACCCGGATGTGACGGAGTCCGCCAAGATGGAACTGCTGAAAGAGCTTTTGCTGGAATCGGTGGACAGCGGTCACAAGGTTCTTCTGTTCAGTCAGTTTACTGCGCTCCTTCACCGGATCCGGGACTGGATGGACAGTCAGTCGATGAAATACGAGTATCTGGATGGTTCCACGACCGACCGTATGGCGCATGTGGACAACTTCAACAATTCTCCGGATATTCCGGTTTTTCTTCTCAGTCTGAAGGCCGGCGGAGTGGGTTTGAATCTGACATCTGCCGATACGGTGATCATCTATGATCCGTGGTGGAATCCTGCTGCGGAAGCGCAAGCCGAGGATCGTTCTCACCGGATTGGACAGACGCGAGCCGTGACTTGTATCAAATTGATCGTGGAAAATTCGGTCGAAGAGAAAGTTCTTGAGCTTCAGAAAATTAAAGCGGATCTTTTTGAGAATCTTGTGGAATCTCCGACAGAAGCTCTCCGTTCGATTTCTCTGGAAGACCTCGAATTCCTGCTGACCTGAACAGGTGGATCAAAAGGCTAACTTCAAATCGTCTAAATATAAATAGACGGTTCCCTTTGTGTTCTCTTTTTGTACTTTTAAAATGAAATTGTTCGGCAACAGGTCATCGGTTGGAATTTCGATTGTTTTTGTTCCGGATGTTATCAGGTGTTTTGATTTTGCTTTTGTTGCTCAATTAAAAATAATGGATGTTTTTTGATATTCATATCATATAAAAAATTGCAATATCCGTTTTGTTGTGCTCCGATAATTTTTCCAATATAGTATAATATTCAATCTGCTATGATAATATAGGATTTCATTCGCTAATTTATATGACCCCAATGGAAAGCAGGGATGAATCAAATCAACCAGAGGGATTCTTGAGAAGAATATGATAGACGTTAAGGGTCTCCCGTACAGTTTTTTCCCATGTGTAAGTTTTGGCTTTCCGATAGCCTTTTTGAATGAGGTTGTTTCGGTGATCGTGGTTGTGAAGAATTTGGTGAACAGCGGAGATCAGACTGTCCTGACTATGCGGTTCAAACCATTCTGCTGCATCCCCCAGAATTTCCGGGAGGCAGGAGGCTTTTGCCGCTGCCACGGGAACTCCGCATGCCATCGCTTCCAGGGGAGGAAGGCCAAATCCCTCATAAACAGATGGGAAAATAAAAAGAGACGCATGCTGGTAGAGTGCGAGAAGTTGCTTTTCCGTTACTTTCCCGGGACGGAGGATCCAGGGGGAAGATTTTTCTGTCGGTGTAAACTGTCTTCCATTCCATTCACTTCCGATAACGACAAGCTGATACCCTTCAAAAGGATGCTGAAGAAAAAGATCCATTACAATTTTCGTATTCTTTCTGGGTTCCGTTCCTCCTATGGTTAAAATATATTTTCTCTTAAGACCGGGTGGAAGATCTTTCTCATCCGTCGGTGATTGCGCAAAATATTCGGAATCCACTCCAAGATAAGTGATCGTCAACTTTTTTCGGACAAATGGGAAGAGACGGGTCAGTTCATTTGCCGTAAATTGAGAAATGCAAAGAATATGGTCTGCGGCAGCACAAGAGAGAAGGATATTCCAGTAGTAGTAAATCCGTATTAGTCGGTTTGGGGCGTATTCCGGAAGGTGCAGAGGAATCAGATCCTGTACAGTCAGAACCCGTTTTGTTCCAAAGGAGAAAAGCGGAAGACCAAAATTTTTTGTACAGTGGAACAGAGCAATTTTTTGTTTTTTTAATAGAAAAGGAAGGAAAATGCACTCATAAAGAAATCGCTGAATTGCTGAAAGAGGAGAGATCCTCCCCGGTGTTCGATAGTTGGAAAAGGAATCCTGGTAGGGGGCACTGTAAAAATCCTGCTGATTCAGCAGACAGGAAGCATAACGGTGGATTCCCGTTTTTGGCTTTGCCCGGAGGTCTATCAAAATCTTATTTGTTCTATCCATAATGAGTCTATCTGCAGAACGGTTAGTGTTCATCAGTTGAAAAGAGTGAAGTCCCATTGGTTTTGAAGAATACAATTAGTCAGCATTTCTGCAGAATACTGCCATGTGAATTCCTCTCCGGACAAAGCCGTTTTCGCTCGGCTTGGATTCTCTTTCAATTTGTTCTTTATAATCTGTGAGGACTGTTCCACAGAATCAAGAGGACAATAGGTAAAGGTATTTTCCTGATCAATTTCATGAAAAACAGGAATATCGCTGCACAGGATCTTCATGCCGGAGGCCGAGGCTTCCAAAAGCGGCAGACCATAACCTTCACCTAGAGAAAGCTGATATAGAAATTCGGTTTCCTGATAGAAAAGCGACAATGTCGGATCATCCGTTTTAGGTAGATAAAAGAGGCGTTTCCCGTATTCCGGGTGTCGGAACATGGTTTTCAGCAATTCTTTTGTCATCCAGCCTTCTTTTCCAACGATGATCCATACAGCCGGAATCTGTTCGCTCCAAAGGCGTTCCATAACTTTCAGCATGTAGGAGTGGTTTTTTCTCGGTTCGATGGTTCCTACGGAAAGAAAGGTCCGGGCGGATGAAGGGAGATCCTTCAGAAAGTCCGGCTGCTTGCAAGTGTCTATTCCGGATTTTTTCGACAGAAAGTCGGAGCCCAGATAAAAATGCCCGATCGGAAGAATTTTCTTTTCGGGAAGTAAATGTTTCTTCTGGACATATTCTTTCAGTTCCTGTGCAACAGTGCTGGATATACAGACGAATCCATCTGTGTTCCGGATTGCATGATGCAGCCAGGGCTGAAAGACCGCGAGAGTTTCCTGCGGAAACAGTTCCGGTTTCTGTATGGGGAGAATATCATAAAGAATAGAGTATGCAACACCACCCCGTGCATGGATTTCATTGAGAATGGGAAGAAATAAGTCTTTATAGATCCAAGAAGAATCCAAAAGCAACAGTATATCTCGTGGAAGTGCCTCCCATTCCGCTGCATATTCATATTGTTTTTTCTTTTGGTTATAACGGCAGTAGAACAGCCTTTCTCCTCTCAGTGCGACCGGGAGGAAAACGGTACTGGAATCTTTTCTGCAGCAGAGAATGTCTGTGATATTGGAGACTACCCGCTGGATTCCTGTTTTGTAGTTTTGCTGGACAAACAGTGAAATATCCAGCAGGACTCTTTGGCGATTGGAGCGGACCGCATAATGAGGAAAAAGGCGGGCAGCTCCACTGAGATCCGATATTCCACAGACTTTCATATCTTTTATTGTCGCAGAACAGACTCGTCTTATATTTTTGGAATCTGCGGAATGAATCGTGTTGCTGATTGCTTCCTCATAAAGGGCAAGAATTCTTGATTCATTACAGAATTCTTGAATATACTTTCGCTGAGCAGAGTTTTTTTCTTCCCGGTTCAAATCGTTTATTCCTTCAAACAGGGCATTTGCCAGATCTTCTTCAGTACATTCTTCCGGAACTTTATAGACGCAGGTTTCTGGATAATCCCGGAATGATCCGTGCTCATTCAGAATTAATGGACGCCCTATAGTCATAATATCCTGAATTGTTCCAGACGATTCCCCTCGTGTTTTCTCTCTGAGTTGGACCATGAGATCTGCATCCCGGATGAGTTCCCAGTACTCCTGTTCACTCAAATAGCCGGTCAGATGAATTTTGTCGCGAACGCTTTCATCAATGAGAAGGTGAAAATCAGGCAGTAGTTTTCCTCCGAAAACAAGTGCAATTTCTCTTTCCGGGTATTTCCTGTTCAAAATTCGAAATGCTCCAATAAGCAGATTCGCTTTTTTTAATGGAGAAATTATTCCGGAAGTTGCAATCAGGAAACAGTTTCCGGAAAGCTGCAGTTTTTCTCGAATAGCCCCGGCTTTTTTGCGTAGAGGAGGTATGCGGACGGAAAGCGGAATGGTATGTACTTCCGCCGGGAATCCTTGGGGAAAAAATTTTTTTGTCAGCTCCTTGGCAAAACTTGAATGAAGAATGACAGTCGGTTGTTCAAAAATCCAATGGCAGTATGGATATTCCCAAACGGTTTTTTTCTGATCCGGCATGAGATCGGGCAGCGGCAGTACCGATTCAATTCCGTGTTCTGCGGCGAGGCGTTCTGCCGGATTGGCCGGGATACTTTGAAGACTATGTCCGATATAAAAATCATGTAGTTCAACAATTCCGGGATATTGCCGGATATAAGGAAACATATATTGATGTAATACATTGTTGCCGACTTGATAGAGGTTTACGTCATATTTTTCAGCAAGATGTGGAAATTCCGTATGAAAACGGACTGGTATTCCTAAAAGCTGTTCCGCTTTTTTAATGATATCTTTAGGTGCATCTGCAAAAATCTCAATTTCATATCGGGCTGAGAGAATTTGAATGAGTCTTGCTGTGAAATCTGCAATCCCGCTTTCCTGTCCCGGAATCGGGGTGAATAATGCAATTCTGGGACGGTCTGCATAAGGATTCCGGGATAAGAAGCTCCAAACTTTTTTTGTTTCCTTTAATTGTTTCTTTGCTGTTTGCCAGGCATCCATGGCATGTTTGGCAACGTTATCCCAAGAGAATTTTTGAACATGATGAGCTTCAAAATCTACAAGATTCCTGCGGAAGGCATTATCGGAAAGAGCCTGGTAGATTTTTTCCGTGATTGAATCGGTGTTGTAGGGGTTGAAACGCAGGTCTGGACGATCCAGAATTTCAATAATGCTGGAACAGTCGGAACCTATAGCAGGAGCTCCACAGCGGATCGCTTCTACAATAGGCAGACCGAATCCTTCATACAGCGAAGGAAACACAAAAAGATCCGTTAAATTGTAAAGCTGCCGCAAGTCTTCGTCAGGAACAAATCCCGTGAAAATCACATCTTTTGTTTCCGGAATACCTGCTTCTCGGCACCAGCGCTTGATTTCTGCTGCAGCACCTTCCGGTGTTGAGCAGACTATGACCAGCTGATGACTCTGACGCAACGGTAATGGCAACCTCGCATAGGCTTTGATCAGTCCGTCCATATTCTTTCGAGCATCAAATCCGGCGGTATAAAGAATGAATGGTTTGGAAATGGAGTATTTTTTCAGAAGACTCATTCGGAGGTCTTCCGGAATAGTTTCTACATAGAATTTGTCAGGATCCACAGCGGAAGAGATATTGACGACTTGATCGTCTCGCAGGTGAAGTAGCTCCAAGGCTTCCTTGCGAGTTGCTTCAGAAATAGCCAGAAGAATATTTTGACGCTCCAGGGAGCGAGTGTATTCCAAATACCAGTTCAGGCTGTCACGGTTGGAAAGATAGCGATCTTTCATTCGCAGAGGGATCAAATCATAAAGAGTTGCCGAATAGATCCGTTCTGTAGAGGCCGGGAAAAAATGGGGTATGTGCTGGGGAGCGTATTCAAAAATGCTGGAATTGTGAACTACCTCACACTGTTCCGAAGCATAAAGATGATTTTGCAGACGGGAATAAAACCGTCGCTGTGCGTGGATGTCCGGAAACAGAGAGTTTCCAACCAGATAACGATAATGAAGTTGGGGCAACCCCAAAGTTTGTTGAATATGCCCTTGACGGTTTTGAAGAGATTGGTTTAATATGGCCAGAAACTCATGTTTTTTGTCAAAGTTGGAGATTACTGCTTTGGCAAAATCCAGGGAATAGCGTCCAATTCCCCGGAATGCAGTTTCTTCGGATTGGCAGACTTGAAGATCAATAGCTATTTTCATATGTTTTTATTCCATTCGTCATTGAGAATATTCCAGTAACGGTCCGTTTGGGCTGTTAGAGATGAAGCATGTTCGATAGACCATTTTTGTGTGCCGGAAAACTGGCCTGCACAGCTTCTGGTTGGTGTTTTGAATGGAAAAATTCTATATAAAATGGAAAAAAAACAGGATTTCCATCTCAGCAGCGTTTCCAAAGGAACCCCACATTTCAGAAGGGACGCTTTGGCTATTTTCCAGAACGGACGGAGTGTTTTGCGAATAATTTCAATCATAACACATTCTCCTTTTTGTGCTGCCGGGAATTCCGCCGTTCCAAAATTCGATTCAGACAGGCGTTTTCCCTGTGCCAGTTTTCATAATCAATTCCGGTTGTAGAAAACCATGGCTTATCCAGATTGGAGAGATGCTGGATTGCCGGCGTATTCAAAATTTCTTTCATTTCTTTCAGAGATATAGAGTAAAAATGAGCTGCCATGGAAGGGCTTACATTGAATTTGTATAAATTGGCAAGCATCAAATTATACCTGGGAGATGTATAGAGCACATTTTCCTGAAAAACCTGGTTGAAAACATCCTGGTCCATAAAATGTTTCCAGGGATCGTTTTTTTTGGCTTCGAACAGACGTTCTGTGATGTTGTCCTGTCGCATTTTTTTCAAATTGAGCAGCATCATCCCTGTATTAAAGTAATTTTTATGTCCCATTTTTTCATGATGATGTTCAAAGACCATCCCTGCAAGGTCCTTGACAACCGCTGCATAAAAAGATTCAATATTCTCTTTCCAGAGAGGAACAAGGTTCTCATATACAAGCATATCGGAATCCAAATAGAGAAGTTTATCATATTCCGGGAAAAGATTCGGAATATCAAATTTCAGCAATGCCGCGGGAGAAACCCAAGCGTGCTCTTTCGTTAAAGAGGTATAATCTTTATTCTCCAGATGAAAATAAACGCGTGGGGAAATTTCAGCATATGGTTCAATCTGCTCGCGTGTCAGTCCACAGCCGATGATGTGGACGGTGTAGTGAAAGTCTTTTTCTTCTGCATGACGCAAAAGAGAACTGGCTGCGGTCATTGCCGGAATCAGATATTGTGAGTCGGTAATGAATACGACAGGTATTTCCGGGCCTTTTCCTGGAGACTGTAATCTGGTATCATACTCTTCGATTGTATCATCCTGGAGAAAGAAGGGAAGAGTTTCTCTGATGAAATAGGCCTGCCGGGAAGTTGCCAACGCATGGAAAAGCCGGAAATCCGACTGCAGAGTATCCAATTTGGAAATGGTATGCTGAAGACCCTGCTCAAGAGAAGCCAGGGCATTCAGTGTTTCCCGGTGATTTGCTGCGGTTTCTTCTTGGAATGCTTGCAGTCGTAACTCTATTTGCGAGCAGCGTTTGTAAAAACTTTCAGAACGAATTGGAAGATATCTTTTTATTTTCTGAAGCAGCCCCATCTTGTTATCCTCTGAGTGTTACGTTGTTTTCATAAATAAGATTGCGCAGTTCCGGATAGGCCTCCATAACAGCTTTCATTTGAATATCATTTCCATTTCCGACCACATTTTGTTTTGCAAGAGTTCCTTGCTCCTCAGACTGGCGGAGTTCCCGTTCCGGATTAATGAAAATTAATTGAGGGTATCCGTCTTTCAGAGTATGGATTCTGGTATGTCGGCGCAGAGCCATGGCATAGAACCAAATATCATCATTATACGGGGTCAATTTCATTGCTGTTTCCATGTCCATTACATCCGGGTGAAAACAGTGCGGCGGATAGAGGACTCCACCGACTCCTGTAAGGAAATTGCGGAAAGAGGGCTCGGTTGTCCCTGTTTCTTTGCTCCAGTTCTGCCGATAGGAAAGCGGATCCCCGTTTTTGTCAATTTGGATAAGATGGGTTCGGTGCGCAATGATTTCATTGCCGGAAGGATTGCTCTCCCGGGCA
>OIGD01003627.1_pt1 | contig 10097 bp, 7 predicted proteins | sample 1582211 | NCBI WGS metagenome assembly OIGD01 (sample SAMN04414078, study PRJEB24778) | human gut metagenome | material: faecal | host: Homo sapiens
CAATGCAATGACAGCATCTGCCTGCAGAGCAGAAGAATGCTGCGTCATATCTGTCTTCGACTGCTCCCCGACATCCAGTGCCGTCTCGATCGACTGCTGCATATCAATCTTATCCTTCAGTTCCAGAATAAGTTTTTTGGCTGTTTTCGCTCCAATTCCCGGTGCAGTTGCAATCGTCTTGGCATCTTCAGAAAGGATCGCAAACCGAATATCATCTCCGGAAAGTGTTCCCATCAACGCCAAGCCTCCCTTTGGTCCAATTCCGCTGACCGTGATCAATAGCTTAAACAGGTCTTTGTCCGCCTGTGTCGCAAACCCAAACAACTGCATTGCATCTTCACGCACCGAAAAGTACGTGTATATTTTCACTTGACTGCCTGCCACCGGCATTTTTGACAGCAAGGAATCCGGCACCAATACCTCCAGTCCGATCCCCTGGTGATCTATGATCACACTGGTCGCTGTCGTTGCCACCAGCTCTCCTGCAACATAACTGATCATCTTAATCCTACATTCCTTTCTCTGCCTACAGATCTATGCATGTTTTCGCATATTACCACAGGCGTGGTATTAACATCGTCAATTATCTTTCTTATGTACTAGTCCGGTATCCGACTAAAAGTCCCATGAGACTTAGACAACCAACCTTCTTCCATATATTTCAAGATCACATACGGATGGATACCAAGTTCCTCTGAAATCTGCAGCGCATTGCTGTTTGGGAAGCGGTGCAGATATTCTACAATATCATCCAACTGATCCTCATCCTTATCACGACAATCCTTGCAGCAGCAAGTACGGATCTTCGAACGAAACACCTGATGACAGTGCTTGCACACATTTGTATACATCGTACGTTCTCTCCTCTCCTCCAAAGTTTCTTCCACAAAGGCATATATCTCGGTACTTTTGCGCCCTTCACTGCACATACTGTAATCTATTACAGCAAAATGGAAAACAAATTCAACACCGGCTCGATAAATTTATATCTTCGCGGTCTGTTCTTCCATTCTTCATAACTAACGTCATGACTTTCCTCAAAAGTAGCACAAAAATCCTTGCGGATATCTTCCGAAGCGGCGCCGAATTTCTTCTTCTCGTATTCCTCACGCGAGAAGCCCTTGACCACTCGCATGGCGCGCACATTCTCCTCGACGGATTCATTCAGACGGTCGTACTTTCTGAATACGCTGCGGAATGCGGGCATGGCCTTGCGGCTGATGAGCAAAAGCCCGAAAGCCAGCACAGGGATGACGACGACGAAGGCCGTTGCAAGCGCGCCGCCCATCACATAAGCCATCACGACGGAGAATATCAGCATCAGCGGGCTGCGGATAGCCGTCCTTATCACCATCATGTAGGACATTTGAGCGTTCGCAACGTCGGTGGTCATCCTTGTCACGAGTGATGAAGACGAAAATTTGTCGATATTCTCAAATGTATAGGTCTGCACCCTGCGGAATATATCGCCGCGCAGGTTTTTGGCGAAGCCCGCCGAGGCCTTGGCGCAGGTGAATCCCGCCAGACCGCCGCAGGCGAGGGAAGCGCACGCCATCAGCGCCAGCACTCCGCCCGTCTCGAGAATATAGCTCATGTCGGCGCCCGCCTTGATACGGTTGACGAGATTCGCGGTGATGAACGGGATAAACGTCTCGATCACCGCCTCGCCGACGATAAAAATGAGCGTCAGCACAGTCGGCCGCTTGTATTCTCTTACACTTTTCATAAGCCGCCTTATCATATCTTTCCTCCTTGCTCTTACGAATAGTAGTTTTGTATCTTAAATGTTTGGATAAACATTATCACTATAAATCACGCACGTTAAAGGCTCCCTTGTGTAAAGGGAGGCGAGGTCAACTGCGAATTTTCGGAAACATCGTAGGGGACGGCGTCCTCGACGTCCCGCGAGCTACACTACAATGTAGGTTTTGCAACGTTAGGGGCGAACTGTGTTCGCCCGCCTAATTTCGCACATTATTGCAATACTAAACTGTTGTCAGCTTCCTAGGCTCCCTCTTGAGGGAGCTGTCCATAGGACTGAGGGAGTTTTTTCAAAAAAATCAATCAAGCTGCATTCCGCCTGCAACACACCTCATCCGTCTCGCAAGCTCGACACCTTCTCCTCAAGGAGAAGGCAAATATAACTGCAAAACTGCAAACACTCAGCCAAGTCGGCTCCCTCTGACGAGGGAGGCGAGAGCAGTTGCGGGTTTTTGGGAATATCCGCAGTCATACGTCGGTCAAAGCTCCGCAACTCTACAGAGATAAAAGACGGAGAACGATAGGTCGTTCTCCGTCTTTTATCGGATGGCTCTGACATTGTTGCTCACAAATGCAGATGCGTGATGCAATATCACGCTATTACATTGTAACTGATTTCATCAAATTTGTCAACTGCTTTTTTGACCCGTTGCAAAATTATACGCTTTTTTGAGTTGTTGTTTGAATTTGCGCAGTCTGCACGGTCGTTGCCTCGACCACCTCAATGAGGTAATCGGCGCTGACCCAGCCCTTTAGCCCGTTGTAGTCGATATAAGCCCAACCCTGCACGGCGCTGACCACGGTCACATCCGTGCCGTTCGGGATCTTGCCCACGACGCTCGAACCTGCCGCCGCCTCAGCTCGCATATTGAGCACGCTGCCTGCCGTTTTGACGAGATATCTGCCCGCTGCGAGGGTCGCACCGCCGTCGGTCGTCTGCTCCGTGGCGGGCTCGGTGGTCTGCTCAAGATATTTTTTATCTACGGTGAGGATGCCCCATTTCCCGTCGTATTTTGCGATGAATACTCCGCCGTCGCCGGGCAGGATCGCCGCGAATTCAAAGCCGACGACCGTCTCGCCCGTGGTGTTCACAACGCCGTAAAGCCCGTTCTTTTTGACGGGCGCAACGCCGTTTCGGAATGTGAACGCCGTGTTGCCGCTCATTGCGTCAAGCTCGGAGACGCTCTCGAAGTCAAAGGGTATGACCGTAACGCCGCTCTCGTTGATATAGCCCCATTTTTCGCCTTGGCGGACTGCCGCAACGCCGCTGCCGAAATCCTTTGCGGCGTCGTAATTCAGCGGTATCTCCAATTTAAGCTCCGCGCCGACATAGCCCCACTTTGCGCTCTCCGCAAGGGAGGACGCGACGGGGTAAAGCCCGGGCTGAAGCGGCAATTCGTTTCTCTTTATCTCACCCGCGTAGCCCTTGCCGTCCGTCCACGCGAGATGCTTGCCCGCGTCGCTCCAGCAGGGTACTCTCTCGGGCGAGGTCACGCCGTGATACTGCCGATTGGTGACCGTGCCGCTCTCGGCGTCCACAAGCAGGGGATACTCCGAGCGGGGGCTGTCCGCAATGTAGCGGTAGCTGCGCCACTGATCGCTGCAAACGGTGAAGTCGTTGTGCTCGGCTTTCTCTGTTATCTCGCCGCCGAGGGTCATCAGGCCCTTTTTGCCCGTCTTGGCATCGGTGAACACCGCCATAGTCTCGTTGAGGCTCTTGATATCCGAGACATTGGCGAAGCCGTCGGGCACGGTGAACTGCCAGCTCTTGTTTTCGCTGTCTTTATTGCCGTCGGAGCGCCCGTGCAGCACGGCTATCACCGCCACGGCGACGAGCACTGCCGCCGCTATGATGCATATCGTGGCTGCGGTGGTGCGGTTTATCGGGCGCTTTTTCTTAAATGTAATATTTTTTGCCGCCATCTATATTTTCCTTTCAAAAAGCGGTTCTCCGCATATATTTCCCTGATTTTACGGCCGAAATTCGGCGAATTATCGGTTACATAAAAGAAGTATAGCACATTATGTAAAAAAGCGCAATTACAAAAGTGTTACAATCTGCACGGATATGTAAACTTCCTTTTGATTTTGAGGGTATATTTTCGCTGTTTCTCTTGACTAATCGCCCTTTTAGTTATATTATTATAGAGTATTATATTCGGCGGTGTGTTCATCGCCAAGGAGGAAAAAAATGAAAGTATTCATGATCGGCGGCACCGGCCTGCTCGGCTGCGAAGCTGCAAGAATCTTCATCGAGAGAGGCCACGAGGTCAAGAGCGTTGCTCTGCCCCCCCTTCCCGAAGGAGCACCCATCCCCAAGGAGATGGAGATCGAATTCTGCAACATTTATGAAAAGACCGACGACGAGATCAGAGAGATGATCAAGGGCTTCGATTGCTTCGTCTTCGCCGCAGGCGTTGATGAGAGAGTCGAGTTCCCCGCTCCCGTCTACGACGCTTACTACAAGTATAACATTGCTCCCATCAAGAGGATCCTGCCTCTTTGTAAGGAAGCCGGCCTCAAGAAGGCTGTTATCCTCGGCTCCTACTTCTCATATCTTGCGAAGACCCGCCCCGATATGAAGCTCACCGAGAAGCATCCTTACATCAGAAGCCGTATCGACCAGGAGAACGTCGCATTCTCCTTCGCGGACGACAACTTCGACGTCTCCGTGCTTGAGCTGCCCTACATCTTCGGCACTCAGCCCGGCAGAAAGCCCGTTTGGGTCATACTTATCGAGCAGATAAAGATGATGGATAAGCTGCCCTGCACCATGTATCCGGGCGGCGGCACCGCAATGCTCACCGTCCGTCAGGTCGGTCAGGTCATCGTCGGCGCGGCCGAGAAGTCCAAGGGCGCAAAGGCATGGCCCATCAGCATGTATAACATGACCTGGAAGGAATTCCTCAAGATAGTCTATGCCGCCAGAGGCATGGGCGATAACAGAAAGATAGTCAGCATCCCTGCATGGATGATGCGTATGGGTCTCGGCAAGGTCAAAAAGGAATACGCCGCCAAGGGCATCCAGAGCGGTATCGACGTTGACGGACTTGCCGATATCATGGCTCTCAACCTCTTTATCGACAGGAAGTACAGCGAAGAGCTCGGCGCTACCGAGGACGATATCAAGGCTGCTATCTTCGACTCCATCAAGGTCAGCCAGGCCTCCTATGACGGCAAGGTCAAGCTCCTTGAGATGAAAGGCGAATAATTTTTAGCGAGATGGAGCTGTTTATTTAATCAAAGTAAGCAGCTCCATTGTTGTGTTTATTTCAGCAGTTACCGTACCCTGACAAATACCGGATTCGGAAGGAGTTATCGCATGGAAAGCAAGAAATACCTCAGCAAAAAAGAGCTGTGGATGTTTGCCGTAGGCGCAGGCGGGCAGGGCATGATATACGCCATGATGTCGAGCTATGTCAGCGACTATTATGTCAACGTTTTGCAGCTGCCGCTTCTCTTTGTCCTTCTTCTCATGCTCCTCGCCAGAGTGTGGGACGCAATCAACGACCCGCTCATGGGCATGATAGTCGACCGCCACACCACCAAGTGGGGCAAGATGAAGCCCTATATCCTTTTTGCCGCCGTTCCGATAGCCGTCCTCACCGTGCTCATGTATTACAGCCCCGCCGGGCTGAGCAAGACGGGCATGATGGTCTATGTGGCGATAACCTATGTGTTCTGGGGCATGATATACACCATGGCGGATGTTCCCTTCTGGAGCCTGCCGAATGTTTTGACTCCCGACGCAGCCGAGAGAGGCTCCGTCATTTCGCTTGGCAGGACGGTAAATGGCGTAGGCTCGGCCGTGCCCGAGGTGCTTTTCCTCGCCGCAGGCTTCCTGCTGCCCAAGCTGCTTGACACCTCCGACCCGATAGCCTACGATAAGCAGCGTTATCTCATTATCGCCGCTGTCACCGTCGCTATCGGCATAATCCTCTATGTCAACTCCTATTTCCACGTCAAAGAAAGAGTCGTTATCCCCGATAAGAAGCGCGCGCCGGGCGAGCCGTCGCAGCTCACGAGGATATTTAAGTGCAAGCCCCTCATGCTTGTCATCCTAATGGGCGTTCTCTCCAGCGGCAGATATATGGTTCAGGCTGCGGCTATCCACGTCGCCCGCTATGCCTTCTATATCGGCCCCGAGATAACCCCCGATATGCCTATTGAGGAGAAAACCGCTCTCATCTCCGCCAGCGTCTCGAGCGTCAAGACCATATTCCAGGTCTGCGCCATAGTCGGTATGTTCGGCGCAATGCTCTTCATGCCGCTGCTGATGAAGAAATTCGACTATAAAAAGATAGTCATCACCACCTGCCTGCTCGGCTTCGTTGCGAGCATCTTCACCACCCTTATCGGTTGGTTCAGCGGCAAACTCTATCTCTTCATCCCGTTCGTGCTCGTCTCCTGCATCCCGCTCGGCGTGCTGAACGTCATATCCTATGCGATGATAGGCGACTGCCTCGACTATATGGAGCTTAAAACCGGCTTCCGCGACAACGCCCTCGGCTCAGCCTGCCAAGGCTTCGTCAACAAGCTGGGCAACGCCTTCGCTACCTGCGGCATCGTGCTGATGTATATGTTCATCGGCCTCAAGCCCGAGGATATGCTGAATTCCCAGGTCATCATGGCCGCCACCGAGCTTACGAGGACTCAGAATTTCGCAATGTTCTCGCTCGTCTCCATCGTCCCCGGCGTCAGCCTGCTGCTTTGCAGCATCCCGATGTTCTTCTATAAGATCGCCGGCAAGGAGAAGGCGGATATGCTCAGCGCCCTTGAAGAAAAACGTAAAAATTCCGGCATCGTGATCGAATGATCGCCTCGCACGGTTATCCTATACAGAAAGAAACAGGTGAATTTCCCTTGTCCGCAAAAAAAGATTTAAGAAACGTAGCCATTATCGCCCACGTTGACCACGGCAAGACCACTCTCGTTGATGAATTGCTCAAGCAGAGCGGCACCTTCCGTGAGAATGAGCAGGTCGCCGAGAGAGTCATGGACTCCAACGACCTTGAGCGTGAGCGCGGCATAACCATCCTCTCAAAGAATACCTCAGTCCACTACAAAGGCACCAAGATAAACATCGTTGACACCCCGGGTCACGCCGATTTCGGCGGCGAGGTCGAGCGTATACTAATGATGGTCGACGGCGTCGTGCTGCTCGTCGACGCATTTGAGGGCTGTATGCCCCAGACGAGATTCGTGCTTAAAAAGGCGCTCAATCTCAAGAAAAAGGTGCTTGTCGTTATCAACAAGATCGACCGCCCGAACGCCCGCCCCTATGAGGTCGTCGACGAAGTGCTTGACCTCTTCATCGACCTCGGCGCGGAGGAGGATCAGCTCGATTTTCCCGTCGTCTACGCCAGCGCGAAGGACGGCTACTCGAGCCTCGACCCCAATTGCAGAAGCGGCAATATGCAGCCGCTCTTTGACGCCATTCTCAAGAATATCGACCCGCCCACAGGCGACCCCGACGGCCCGCTTCAGGTGCTCTTTTCGAGCCTTGACTACGACGATTACGTCGGCAGGATCGGCGTCGGCAGAGTCGAGCGCGGCAGGATAAAAAGAGGCCAGCAGGTCTCGCTTTGCAAGACCGACGGCTCGGTGCAGAATGTCCGCATCTCCCGCCTCTATCAGTTCGAGGGTCTTAACAGAGTTGAATGCGAGGAGGCCGAGGCAGGCGACATCATCTGCGTCTCAGGCATCGAGGGCATCAACATCGGCGAGACCGCCTGCGACCCCGAGAAGGTCGAGGCGCTGCCCTTCATAAAGATAGACGAGCCCACCATCTCGATGAATTTCATGGTCAACGACAGCCCGTTTGCCGGCAGAGAGGGCAAATTCGTCACCTCCCGCAACGTGCGCGACCGCCTCTTCAAAGAGGTCGAGACAAACGTGAGCATGAGAGTTGAGGAGACCGACAGCACCGATACCTTCAAGGTTTCGGGCAGGGGAGAGCTTCACCTCTCCATCCTCATCGAGACAATGCGCCGCCAGGGTTATGAATTCCAGGTATCCCGCCCCAAGGTCATATTCAAGGAGCAGAACGGTCAGCTCCTCGAGCCTATGGAGCTGCTCATCGTCGAAGTGCCCGAGCAGTATGTCGGCGCCGTCATTGAGAAGCTCGGCTCCCGCAAGGGCGAGCTTGAGAATATGGGCTCCCGTCAGGGCGGCTCGACCCACCTTGAATTCAAGATTCCCGCAAGAGGTCTCATCGGCTACCGTGCCGAATTCCTGACCGACACCAACGGCAACGGCATCATGAATCAGCTCTTCAACGGCTATGAGCCGTATAAAGGCGATATCCAGACCCGCGAGCGCGGCTCGATAGTCGTCCATGAGACGGGCGTGAGCACCGCATACGGTCTTTTCAACACTCAGGACAGAGGCCGCCTCTTCATCCCCGCGGGCGTTGAAGTCTATGAGGGCATGATAGTCGGCGAAAGCGCCAAGAATGAGGACGTCGTCTGCAACGTCTGCAAGCAGAAGCATCTGACCAACACCCGCGCCTCCGGCTCCGACGACGCTCTGCGCCTTGTGCCGCACACCGTGATGAGCCTTGAGCAGTGCATGGAATTCATCAAGGACGACGAGCTGCTTGAGGTCACCCCCGAGTCGCTCAGGCTCCGCAAGCGCATCCTCTCCAAGGAGCAGCGCATGAAGATGCAGTTCAAGAAAAAATAAGAATCCTTAAAAATATGATTTTCAAAGATAAAACCGCCGTCGCTCTCGGCAGCTTCGACGGGCTACACAAAGGTCATATGTCAGTCATAGCCTGCGCTCTTTCGATGAAGGAGTGCGGGCTTGTTCCTCTTGCGCTCCTTTTCGATTCGCACCCGATGCTCGCCCTCACGGGTCAGGCGCCGCCCGAGATACTTCAAAGCGCCGAGAGAGAAAGATTGCTCACCGAAATGGGCGTTAAATTTGAATATATTTCGTTCAAGGAAATTATGAACCTCACCTGCCGTGAATTTTTCGAGGAAATTCTGCTCAAGCGGCTGAACGCCGCCGCCGTATGCTGCGGCTGGAATTATCGCTTCGGCAGGGGCAACGAGGGCGGCTGCCGCGAACTGAGCGAACTGTGCGATGAATTCGGTGTCGAGCTGCACATCAGCGACCATGTCGACCTCGGCGGCGAGCCTATCAGCTCCTCCCGCATCCGCCTTGCCGTGGAGCAGGGCGATATCCCCCTCGCAAACGCCATGCTCGGCAGGGAATTCAGCTACAGCGCCCCCGTCGTGAGCGGTTATCACCGAGGTCATCTGCTCGGCGCGCCAACGATAAATCAGCGCTTCGAGCCGGATTTTGTCAGACCCCGCAAAGGCGTTTACGCCTCATTTACAACGGTCGGCGGCGTTCGCTACCCCTCCGTTACCAATATCGGGCTTCGCCCGTCCTTTGAGAATGAAGATTTCCGCAGCGAGACCTGCATCATCGGCTTCTCCGGCGATCTCTACGGTCAGGTCATCAAGGTCTCGCTGCTTGATTTTATAAGAGATGAGCAAAAATTCGGCTCCGTCGAGGCTCTGAGCGCTCAAATCGCTCTCGACGCTGCGCGAGCCAAAGAAATATTTGAAAAACGAGGTGACAGCGGCAATGTATGAGACTTGGGAACAGCTTAAAGCGGATTGCATGGGCTGCCGCAAATGCGACCTGTGCGAAACAAGGACAAATCTTGTTTTCGGCGTGGGCAACGAGAACGCCGAGGTGCTTTTTGTCGGCGAGGGTCCCGGCGAGAATGAGGATCTGCAAGGTGAGCCGTTCGTCGGCAGGGGAGGCAAGCTGCTCGACAAATACCTCGACGCAGTCGACCTCGACCGCAAAAAGAATATCTATATTGCGAATATCGTAAAATGCCGCCCCCCGAAGAACCGTGACCCGCTCCCCGAGGAGCAGGACGGCTGCATTCAGGGGCTACGCGAGCAAACAAGGCTGCTGCGCCCGAAAATAATCGTCTGCCTCGGCAGGATCTCGGCTCAGAAGCTCATCGACAAGAATTTCAAGGTCACCAAGCAGCACGGCGAATTCATCGAGAAAGGCGGCATCCTCTTCATGGGCACTTTCCACCCCGCCGCACTGCTCAGAAATCCCAACAACAAGCCACAGGCTCTCGAGGATTTTCTCGCCCTGCGCCGCAAAATTCTTGAGGTCTGCGACCATACCTATTAAACCGAATTCGGAGAAAAATATATGATTCGGAGTTTTTGCTGAGATTCAATCGACAACCCCTCCGTCACGACTTTGTCGCGCCGCCTCCCTTTACACAAGGGAGGCGAGGGCACGTGCAATTTTTCGGCGACATTGTAGGGGACGGCGTCCTCGACGTCCCGTGAGCT
>OIGD01003632.1_pt1 | contig 10088 bp, 8 predicted proteins | sample 1582211 | NCBI WGS metagenome assembly OIGD01 (sample SAMN04414078, study PRJEB24778) | human gut metagenome | material: faecal | host: Homo sapiens
TGATTAAGAGTCAGGTGCTCTGCCAGCTGAGCTAATCGCGCATATCTTGTGTTGCGTTACCTCGAACGCAAGACATATTATAATATACGGTTTTACAAATTGCAAGCTTTTTTTTAAGTTTTTTTATAGTTTTTTTAAGAAAGAACACTTGAACTAATTTTCCGTGCCTTTTATAATTAGAAGTAACTCGTTTTTTAAACATTTCATAAGGGGGATGCCCATGAATCTGGAGAAACAAAACAAATCGGATGATGACATCAAGAAAAATAAATTTACGGCCAATAACCGTTATTTTACAATCTGTATTTATACGATGTTTGTCATCTTTTTCGGTGCGATCATCATCAATCTGATCACATCCTGGAACACGACACTGAAAAATATTGAAAAAGGTCTGGCTGTTCTGATGCCGTTTATCATCGGTGCTCTGATTGCCTACATACTGAATCCGGCAGTTGCCCGCTTTTACAAGCTGTTCCGTGATAAATGTAAGATTAAAAGTGATGCTCTTTGTAAGATCCTGGCGATCATCACTGCTTATGTTCTTGTGATCGGCATCATTGTGATCGTACTTTTCGGTGTTATCCCGCAGATTATCACCAGTTTGACGGATCTGGTCAATTTTATTCCGACTGCGGCACAGCAGCTTTATCATTTCTTTGATACTTTAGAAGAGCGTTTCCCTTCGCTGGATACGGAAGTGCTGAGAAATACGATCAACAATGCGATCCCGAACTTTATCAACTATGCGAAGGATTTTGCTGCAAATATGATACCGGCACTGTATTCGATCTCCATGTCCATCCTTAAATGGGTGCTGAACCTCTTTATTGCGATCATGGTTTCCATTTATATGCTGGCTGACAAACGACCTCTGATCAATTCCTGTAAAGCTGTTGTCTATGCATTTGTCCCGGTAAAATATATCCAGCTGATTCTGGATGTTTCTGCAGAAGCCAATCGTCTGTTCAGCAGTTTTATCGTCGGAAAGGCGATCGACTCTACGATCATCGGAGTGCTCTGTTTTGTACTGATGCTGATCCTGAGACTTCCTTATGCCGTGCTGATCAGCGTAATCGTCGGAATCACAAACATGATCCCTTATTTTGGTCCATTCATCGGTGCCATTCCAAGTGCGATCATCCTGCTTTTTATCAGTCCGCTCAAAGCCGTGATCTTTGTTGTCATGGTATTTGTATTACAGCAGTTTGACGGTCTGATCCTCGGACCGAAAATCCTCGGAGATTCTACTGGTCTGAAGCCGCTGTGGATCATCTTCGCCATCACGGTCGGCGGCAGTATTGCCGGGGTCCTTGGTATGTTCCTCGGTGTTCCGGCAGTCGCATTTATACGCTATCTGATCCAGCGTCTTATCAACCATCAGCTTCAAAAGCGTGACGAATCACTTCCGGAACATCTGCAGCCGTTTGAGTTTGATAGTACAAAGCACTGATGTAAAGTAAAAATCTGCTGGCTGCCTGCGGAAAATCGAAAACGTTCCGCATCAAAAAATAGTCCGAAACAACATAAGGCGTTTACACCGGAAATTCTCCGCTGTAAACGCCTTCTTTTTATTTTTTCTTTTTTTCATCCCCGATCAGGTGCTTTACTTCCTGAAAAGATTTCTGCATGGTCACCAGTTTCTTGTTCAGCTTTTTCTTTTCATAGACTGCCATGCCAATGCGATCACGAACATTCTGTCTTCGTGCCATTTTTCCTCCACCGGACGAAACGGATAGTCCGGTTTCTATTTTGTTTCTATATAATATGACATCTGTTTACCGGCTGATGATCATTTTATAGATTGGATTTCCCATACTTGAGAATTTTTCTTCGTACTCGGTCATCACGTTGCCTTCATTCATGTTTTCATCATGATGCAGGTCAAAGGTGCAGCCGTCCAGGTTCCAGCCGGCGATCTCCCTTTGTTCCAGTGCAAAATCAAACAGTCCGCGGTTATCGGTCTTGAATTCTACTTTGCCATCCGGCACAAGGATCTGGTCATAGCGTGCCAGAAATTCTTTTGACGGCAGTCTGCGTCTTGCATGGCGATCCTTCGGCCATGGATCTGAGAAATTCAGGTAGATCTTTGCCACTTCGTCTTTTGCAAAGATTTCCGGAAGTTCACTGGCATCGATACACAGATAGAGTAGATTCGGCAGGGCTTCTTCTGTCGGAAGCTGCTCTCTTTTCTGTACGGCACGCAGAAGAACGCTCGTATAACGTTCGATTCCGATGTAGTTGATCTGTGGGTTTCTCTTTGCCATCTCAGTGATAAACTGCCCTTTTCCCATCCCAACTTCGATATGGATCGGATTTTCATTTCCAAATACTGTATTCCATTTTCCTTTTTTATCTGCCGGTTCCTTGATTACCCAGTCACAGTTTCTGATCACTTCATCCGCTCCCGGTATATTTCTTAAACGCATTTATTTTCCTCCAATTTTATGTTTGTGCAAGCACATCGTGCTTTCAGGCTTTTGACCCTGGCATTTATGACATTGAGATTTGTCAGTAACTGATGCCATACGTATTGTTCCGTGCTTTGCACTCTCGCAATCCGCATCATATAAATTTTATATACTAGGTATCACTGACTTTCTTCTGAGTTATACCCATGTATTCTATCATATCCATTCTAATTGTGCAAAACAACCATAAAATTTTTTTATTTTTTTGAGAATTTTGCATATGGAAATCAAGTGGAAATCGTGTATAATGTAAGCTGTCAGATGGAGTGAAAAAAGGACTACCTATTATAATAGGTATCTGTGAACATGATTTTACGATTGTCTGGCAATAATCATATAAAGGCAGAAGTGTCAGGGCAATAAACTTCTGCAGTTTTTTTGTGGGCTGGGCTGTGCTTTTGCATATGTTCAGCTTGAATTTCAAAGCTGCAACTATACTATACTAAAGGAGGGATGCACATGGATCTCGTCATCAAGCGTCTGTCTTCAATCGAAGAGGCCTCAGCCGGTATCATTGAGGCTGCCGAGAACGAAAAGAAGGCACTGGAACAGCAGATGCGTGAACGTATTCAGGCATTTGATGAAGAGGCTGAGAAAGCTACGCAGGAGAAGCTTGATCAGATTCGTTCCAGCTTAAATGAAGAAATGCAAAAAAGTCTTGCCGATCTGCAGAAAGCAACTGAAGATTCGATTCAGGCAATCGAAAATGATTACAATCAGAATCATGAAAAGCTTGCTGCCGGATTGATCGCAAAAATGATCGAGGAGTAAAATTATGGGAAATCTGTTAGCCTACAGCGGTACAGCGACCAAGATTCGCGGTATGCGAAGGAAGCTTCTGACCGCTAAAGATTTTCAGCATCTCGCCTCTTTGACATCCGTTTCCGATGCCATCGGATTTCTGAAAACAAAGTCCGCCTATGCTGGTATTTTCGCAAATTCCAACGAAAATTCCCTGCACCGCGGAGAGATCGAGAAAATGCTCACAAACGCAATCTACACGGATTTCCAGAGTATCTACCGTTTCGCAACCATACATCAGCGTAAAATCCTGGATCTGTACTTCCGCAGATACGAGATCGGACTTCTGAAAACCTGTATGCGAATGGTATTTGACCACAGAGATGTTGAATTGAATTTCGATATTTTCAAAGATTTCTTTGAAAAACACTCGGACATCAATTTGACCGCTCTTTCCAACTGTAAAACTCTGGATGAGTTTGTAAGCCTTCTGAAAGGAAGCATCTACTATCGTCCTTTATCTCTTCTCTCCGGTCTGTCCGAACCTACTTTGTGGGATTACGAGATGGCACTTGACCTGTGCTATTTCAAATGGTTCTGGGACAGCCGCAAAAAGGTTCTGACTCGTGACGAAGAAAGAATCTTTATGGACGATTACGGTGTCAAAATGGATTTGCTGAACATACGTTGGATTTATCGTTCCAAGCATTTTTACAACATGAGCAATGCGGACGTCTATGCACATCTGATCGGTATCCAATACCGTCTTCAGACCTCTCAGATCAAAGAGATGGTCGAAGCTGCAACTACAGATGAACTGACCGCAGCCATCAGAAATACTTACTACGGACGACATTTCCCGGAAGAAGCAAAACTTTCACTGGACGACGCCTATTATCAGATCCGTTATCGTGTTCAGCGTAAGAACGCAAAGGAGGATCCATTCTCCATTGCAGTTATCATTTCATATCTCTATGAGAAAGAGCATGAGGTTGACGACCTCACAACCACGCTTGAGTGCATCCGATACGGTCTTCCGACCAGTGAGACGCAAAAATATATTTCAAATCTGAAAAGGGGGTGTAATCGTTGATTGAGAAAATGAAATTTCTGAGCGTTACCGGTCCGAAAGAAGACATCGACCGTGTGGTGAATGACTATTTATCCAAATACGAAATTCATCTGGAAAATGCTCTTTCCGAGCTTAAGACTGTCAAGTCTCTTCGTCCTTATATTGAGATCAATCCTTATAAAGACAAGCTCACAAAAGCAGAAGAATTCGCTTCCATGCTCGGTACGGATAAAAATCAGGAAAACCCAACCGGCACTATTTCGATTGAAGAAGCTTCTGAGACTCTCGCAACTCTGGAAAGCAAATTTTCTGATATTTATACAAGAACCAATGCTCTGGAAGCAAAGAAGGAAGATCTGAAAGCTTCTTATGAACGTTTAAGACCGTTCCTTGGATTCGATTTTGATATTCACAGCGTACTGCAGTTTAAGTTTATCAAATATCGTTTCGGTAAGATCACACGCGATTACTACAAAAAACTGGAGCACTATGTCTACGAAAATCTGGACACCGTGTTCTATCGCTGCAGCGAAGATGAGCAGTATGTATGGGGTGTTTACTTTGTGCCGGCGGGCAGAGCCGGACAGATCGATGCCGTATTTTCTTCCCTGCACTTTGAACGCATCCACCTTCCGGATGAATACGAAGGTATTCCACAGGAAGTCGGTACAAAACTTCAGTCTGATATCCATGATCTTGATGTCCAGCTTCAGGAGTGCCGTGAAGAAAGTGCGAAACTGCTCAACGAGTACAAAAACAAAGTCCTGCTTTGCAGAGACAAATTCCGTTCACTCACTTCAAACTTTGATGTGCGTAAACTTGCAGCCTGCACAAAAGAAGGTAAACAGGTCTTCTACATTCTGTGTGGCTGGATGACGGAAAGCGATGCCGCTCGTTTTGAAAAAGACGTAGCCGATGACAAGAATCTGTTCTGTCTGATCGAAAGCAATGAAGATCAGGATAAAGACAGCACACTGACACCGCCTACCAAATTGAAAAACCCTGGTATCTTCCGTCCGTTTGAATTATTCGTTCGTATGTACGGTCTTCCGTCTTACAATGAGATCGACCCGACCATCTTCGTAGCACTGACCTATTCCTTTATTTTCGGTGCCATGTTCGGTGATGTCGGTCAGGGACTCTGCCTGGTGATCGGCGGTGCCCTGCTCTACCATTTCAAAAAAATGGAACTCGCAGCATGCTTAAGCAGTGCCGGAGTCTTCTCTACGATCTTCGGTTTCCTGTTCGGCAGTTTCTTCGGTTTTGAGGATGTCATACCTGCACTCTGGATGCATCCGAAGGATGCAATGACAACGCTTCCGTTTATCGGTACTATGAACACCGCTTTCGTTGTTGCCATCGCATTTGGTATGTTCCTGATCCTGACAACGATGGTTCTGCATATTATCAATGCAGTCCGCAGAAAAGATGCTGAGAACATCTTCTTTGATACAAACGGTATCGCCGGTTTTGTATTCTACGGTGCGATCGTTGCAGTCGTTTTCTTATTTATGACAGGTCATGCCATCCCGGCAGCCGGTGTTCTGGTGGTTATGTTCCTCATTCCGCTGATCCTGATCGGCTTCAAAGAGCCGCTCGGTAAACTGGTCGAGAAAAAAGCAGATGCTATGCCAAAAGAAAAAGGCATGTTCCTTGTAACTGCATTTTTCGAACTGTTTGATGTATTACTGAGCTACTTCTCCAACACGCTGTCTTTCGTGCGTATCGGTGCTTTCGCCGTCAGCCACGCAGCTATGATGGAAGTAGTCCTGATGCTTGCCGGAGCCGAATCCGGAAACATCAACTGGATCGTTATCGTACTTGGTAACGTTTTTGTATGTGCAATGGAGGGTCTGATCGTTGGTATCCAGGTACTTCGTCTGGAATACTACGAAATGTTCAGCCGTTTCTATAAAGGCGAAGGACATCCATTCACACCATTTGTTAAAAAATCCGTTGATTAACATTTAAAAGCAAAATAACGGAAATAAAATATTTTATATTTGTGAGTTCATAATCACACACGATTAAGGAGGAAATTACTATGTCAACTATTACAAAATTCATTTTTATCGCAGCACTGCTTCTGAGCATCGTCGTACCAACCGCAGCATTTCTGATCGGTGAAAAGAACCGTGGACGCTTCAAAACCACACTTGGCATCAACTGCTTCCTCTTCTTTGGAACCATGGCTCTTGCCGTTATCATGATCTTCACAGGCGACGGTTCTGTAGCACTGGCAGCTGATACTGCTTCTGCATCTGCAAGCGGTCTGGCAGCTGGTATGGGTTATCTGGCAGCTGCACTGGTAACCGGTCTTTCCTGTATCGGTGGTGGTATCGCCGTTGCAAACGCAGCAAGTTCTGCTCTGGGTGCTATCAGTGAAGACGGAAGCATCTTTGGTAAATCCATGATCTTCGTAGCCATGGCCGAAGGTATCGCTCTGTACGGTCTGATCATCTCCTTCATGATCCTTGGTAAACTTTAATTTCCTGTTCGCATATCAGGAGGCAATTAATTTATGAAAATGTTCTTAATCAGTGATAACGTCGATACTCTGACCGGCATGCGTCTGGCAGGCGTAGAAGGCTGTATCGTGCACGAACGTGCGGAACTTCGTAAAGCACTGGAAGATGCGATTGCCAATAAAGAAAACGGTATTATTCTCCTGACCGAAAAATTCGGTCGGGAGTTTCCGGATATTATTGATGATGTCCGCTTAAACCGCCGTCTTCCACTTCTTATCGAAATCCCTGACCGCCACGGTACCGGCCGCAAACCGGACTTTATCACTTCCTATGTAAGCGAAGCAATCGGAATAAAATTATAAAGAAGGTGAGATATTTTGACTACGGAAGAAAAGCTTAAATATTTTGAAGAATCTTCTCTGGAAGAGGCCAGAAAACAGGCTTCTGCCATGATCGAAGAATATAAAGTAAATCTGGACAAGGTAGAAAAAGAACACAAAGCAACCACTCTTCGCCAGTCTGATTTACAGTTAAAAACAGAAAGCGACAATCTGAAGAGAAACAACAATATGGCTCTTTCCAAAGAGCAGCTTCAGATCAAGCGTAAGATCACACAGAAACAGAATGAACTGAAAGAAAAGCTTTTTGTCGAAGTAAAACAGCTGCTTGAAGATTACATGACTACTTCAGCATATCAGCAGCTGCTGATCAAACAGATCAAAAACATTCAGAAAGAGGCCGGTTCCGGAAAACTGATCCTTTACATTGACCCTGCAGACTCCGACAAACGTTCCAGTCTCCAGGTCGCAACCGGAGCTCCTGTTACCGTTTCTGAATATTCCTTTATGGGCGGCACAAGAGCCGTTCTTCAGGATCGCAACATCCTGATCGACAATTCTTTCGCTTCCAAACTGGAAAAGTTAAAAGCAGACTTCTCATTTAACGGAGGTGCTACAAATGCATAAAACAGGTACTATTTACGGCATTAACGGTCCTGTTATTTACCTGAAAGGCAACACAGGATTTCAGATGGCTGAAATGGTCTACGTCGGAAAAGAACGTCTGGTAGGCGAAGTTATCCGTCTGACAAACGATATCACGACCATTCAGGTCTTCGAGGAAACCACAGGACTTCGTCCTGGTGACCCGGTAGAAGCTACCGGCGATGCTATTTCCGTAACACTTGGCCCTGGTATCCTCAACAATATTTTTGACGGTATCGAGCGTCCGTTAAGTGAGATCGCAAAATCCTCCGGTAAATACATCAGCCGTGGTGTCAGCGTTGATTCTTTGGATACGGAGAAAAAATGGCAGACACATATCACCGTAAAACCGGGTGAATTTGTTTCTGGCGGCACGATCATCGCAGAAGTTCAGGAAACACAGGCAATCGTCCACAAATCCATGGTTCCTCCGAACATTTCCGGTACTGTGCTGGAAGTTGCAATGGATGGAGAATACACGATCAACGAACCGATCGTAACCGTTCAGCTTGCAAACGGAAAAGAAGAAAAACTGACACTGGCCCAGAAATGGCCGATCCGTGTTCCGCGTCCGACTGCTGCAAGATTCGCAGCAAGCAAACCGCTGATTACCGGACAGCGTATCCTCGATACTCTGTTCCCGATCGCCAAAGGTGGTACTGCTGCTATCCCTGGCGGTTTCGGTACCGGAAAAACCATGACACAGCATCAGATCGCCAAATGGTCCAACGCCGACATCATCATCTACATCGGCTGCGGTGAGCGTGGTAACGAGATGACACAGGTTCTGGAAGAGTTCTCTGAACTGGTTGACCCAAGAAGCGGCAAACCTCTGATGGATCGTACTACTCTGATCGCCAATACTTCCAACATGCCGGTAGCTGCCCGTGAGGCTTCTATCTATACCGGTATCACACTGGCTGAGTATTACCGCGATATGGGTTACGACGTTGCGATCATGGCAGACTCCACTTCCCGTTGGGCTGAGGCACTTCGAGAGCTGTCCGGACGTCTGGAAGAAATGCCTGCAGAGGAAGGTTTCCCTGCATATCTGGCATCCAAGCTGTCCGCATTCTATGAACGTGCAGGAATGATGCAGAACTTAAACGGAACCGAAGGCTCTGTCTCCATTATCGGAGCAGTTTCTCCACAGGGTGGTGATTTCTCAGAGCCTGTCACACAGAATACCAAGCGCTTTGTTCGCTGTTTCCTTGCACTGGACAAATCACTTGCCTATGCAAGACATTATCCTGCGATCAACTGGCTGACCAGTTATTCAGAGTATATTCCTGATCTGACGGCATGGTATGAGACGAATGTTGGCCCGACATTCGTGCAGTGTCGGAATGAGATCTTGAATCTTCTGACGATGGAAAATCGTCTGAATGAGATCGTAAAGCTGATTGGAAGTGATGTGCTTCCGGACGATCAGAAGCTGGTGCTTGAGATTGCGCGTGTGATCCGGCTTGGATTTTTGCAGCAGAATGCATTCCACAAAGAGGACACCTATGTGCCGATGGAAAAACAGCTTCGCATGATGGAGATCATCCTTCATCTTTACAACCGCTGCAAGGCACTGATCGACCGGAACATGCCGATGGCGCTTCTTCGGGAAAGTGATATATTTGAGAAGATCATTTCCATTAAATATGATGTGGCAAATGACAAACTAGAGCAGCTAAACCTGTATGATGATAAGATCGAAGAATTTTATCAGCATCTGATGGCGGAAAATGCGTAAGGGGCGGTTGAACACAAAAATGTAGATTCGTGTGAAGAATAAGCTGCTCAGAAATGAGGATTGATATGGCGATTGAGTATCTTGGACTGAGTGAGATCAATGGACCACTGGTTGCAGTAGAAGGTGTAAGAGGCGCTTTCTATGATGAGATCGTGGAGTTGGTCGTGGAAGGAAAACAGAAAAAATTAGGGCGCATCGTGGAGATCAATAATGACTATGCGGTCGTTCAGGTGTTTGAGAGCACGGAGGAGATGTCCCTTTTAAATACGCATGCAAGGTTAACAGGCAGACCGCTGTGTGTGGGGCTGTCGGAGGAAATCTTAGGAAGAACATTCAACGGTCTGGGGCAGCCGATCGACGGGCTCGGCGCGGTGCACGCCGAGGTTCTGCGTGACGTCAACGGACAGCCGATGAATCCGTGCAGCAGGGAATATCCGAGAAACTATATCAGAACCGGTATCTCTGCGATCGATGGACTGACGACTTTGATCCGTGGACAGAAACTGCCGATCTTTTCAGGCAACGGTCTGCCGCATGATGAGCTTGCCGCCCAGATTGTGGAACAGGCCAGTCTTGGGGATGGCGAAAACGAGGACGAACCGTTTGCAGTCG
>OIGD01003642.1_pt1 | contig 10062 bp, 8 predicted proteins | sample 1582211 | NCBI WGS metagenome assembly OIGD01 (sample SAMN04414078, study PRJEB24778) | human gut metagenome | material: faecal | host: Homo sapiens
TTAGTTTCACGGCCTTGGAACTAGAGTTTCCAGCGCTTGAAACTTTAGTTTCTGCGGCTTGGAACTAAAGTTTCTGCAGCTTGGAACCATTAGTTTCAAGGCGTTGGAACCATTGGTTTCAAGGCTTTGGAACTATAGTTTCATCGCATGGAAACCAACTAGACTAAGCTATTCTTTGATTTATCATTCCAAGGAGCAATATATGATAGTAGCAGGATATGACAGCAAAGCGTGACGGCATTGTGACAACAAAATGTGCTGTCACAATGCTGTCACGCCCTGCTGTCACCTCTTTATTAGCTTATAATCAATGTGTTATTTAGCTTTTGGTGACAGATGACAGCAATTTTAGATATTTAAATTCTCATGTAGATGTGAATTTGTTAAAGGTTAAAAAAGGACATAATTTCCGATTTATGGGACACTATATTTATCTTTGCTACCAGTTTTTAAAATCGGAAAAATGAAGATTACGAAGAAGAAAATAGCTTGGGGCATCGTTCTCCTGATATTGATTGCCGGTGGTGTCATTTGTAAGATACGCTGGAAAGTCTGGTTCCACAATATCCCTGAAATACGCTATGTGCTGACGGAAGACCCGCAACGGGTATTTCTGACATTCGGAAATGACGGCGAACTGTCCCGTAATGTGAGCTGGGTGTGCGGAGGTGTTTCCAAGCAGGCAAAGCTGGAATATACAAAGATCGGTTCCGGAGATACTCTTCTCGTTGACGGCTCTTCCAAATTTCTCCGTACACTGGGCGGGTTCGGTTATGCCAACTGGGCAAAATTTAAAGAACTCTCTTATGGCGATTCCTACTCTTATCGGGTATGGAATGACGATCGCTCATCCGATTGGTATTCGTTCACGATGCAACCCGATTCGACTGATCATTTCTCCTTTGTATTTATAGGTGACGTGCAGGATACTTTGCGTGGAAAGACACGTGGCTTTATGGAAAATGTGCGCCATCGCTATCCGCAGGCGGACTTCTATATGTTTGCCGGTGACTTTGCAGAGCGTCCGATGAACTGTTACTGGGATGAAGCCTATCAGAGTGTGGATTCCATAGCTCCCACCAAACCGATATTGGTTTCTCCGGGAAATCATGAATATGTAAAAGGACTGGTACGTGTTTTGGAGAAACGATTTGCTTATGTCTTTTCTTATCTGCTCGAATCGAGGTATAAAAATAATAATGTATATTCTATTGATTACAACGATGCCACTATCATCACGCTGGATAGTAACCGTGATCCTTGGTTCCTCTTCTCTCAACGGGAATGGCTGGAGAAAACGCTGAAGGCTTCGAAAAAGAAATGGAAGATCGTCATGCTCCATCACCCGGTATATTCTATAAAAGGTAAGACGAACAACCTTGCCGTGCGCTGGATGTTCGACGGACTGTTCCGTGAATATGGAGTAGACTTAGTGCTTCAGGGACATGAGCATAACTATGCCCGTATGACTAATAAGAACGATGAGGGCGAAATGACCACCCCGTTGTATCTGGTAAGCCACGCTTCCCCGAAGAGTTACCGTCTATCTTTCAATGATAAGTATGATCGTTTCGGGACGAACCGCCGTTTCTACCAGCATATCGACGTGACGGGAGACACGCTCCGGATGCAAGCTTATCTGGAGAATGACTCACTGTACGATGATGTCTGTATTGTGAAGAACGCTTCCGGCACTCAAATCATTGATAATGCAAAAGACATTCCGGAGATACTTGAAATGCCTGCAAGGTTGAGTGGAAAGAAAGCCGAAGAGTTCGAACGGAATGCTGAGAAGTGGAGGAACCGTTCCTTAGTAAAGTAAATACTTCTGTCTCATATCACGGTAGGTCTGCAACTCCTTTTGCCAACTGTCACGGATTTCCTCTTCCGATTCTCCTTTAAGGATCGCTTTGCGTACCGAATCCGTTCCCATCAGTAAGTCAAACCATCGGGGACGGGAGAAGAATGCTGCGCCTTCGCCGGATAAACGGTAGAAACGCAGAAAGTAACGGAGCGTGAAACCGTTTACGTCTGTTACGTTCCGTAAATCTTCTCCATAACAAGTGACTCCTTTGTGCATCGGATTTTTGTCGAATCCCGGCAGGGAGCGCGGAGTGAAGGCAAAATCGCCATACTTTTTGTTAGGTGCGCCTAACACCTGAAAAGGAAAGGTCGTTCCGCGTCCCACACTGACACGTGTTGCTTCAAAAGGGCAAAGTGAGGCATAAAGGCGGATGGATTGTGCATTGGGCAAGTTGGGAGACGGTTTCACGGGAAGTACATAGGGCTGTCCGTGTTTCCACCCTTTTACGGGAATCACAGTCAGCGGACAAGTCTTTGCCTGGGTAGTCATCCATCCTTCTCCATTGATCATCTGCGCCAGCTCTCCGATAGTACAACCGTGAAGAACCGGCAAAGGCAGCATTCCGACAAAACTTTTATATCCGGCTTTTAATACAGGTCCCTCTACGTAATCGCATGGATTGGGGCGGTCCAGTATAATCATCTCTTTTTTGTTTTCCGCACAAGCTTCCATTACATAATACATCGTACTGATATATGTATAGAAACGTGCGCCCACATCCTGGATGTCGAACAAGATTACATCGATATCTTTCAGTTGGGCGGCAGTCGGCTTTTTATTATCTCCGTAGAGCGAGACGATGGTTACTCCCGTACGGCTGTCTTTTCCGTCTTTTACTGTTTCACCGGCATCCGCGTTGCCGCGGAAACCGTGTTCCGGTGCAAAGACTTTCACTATATCGATTTTTTGTTTTAATAAAGTATCCAGCAGATGAATTGGCTCTGTGCCGACGATGGAAGTGTGGTTTACCACCATTCCTACCCGCTTTCCTTTGATTAACGGCAGGTATTGATCCATACGCTCGGCACCCGTAATTACTTTTCCACTGGCGTATGTAGAACACAGTATTATGAACAGAGAGAAAAGAATGAGGGAACTTCTGGCTTGCATATCAGTAAATTTTTGTAATATTGCACAAAAATATCATTTATCAGTAAGGGAACAAGTAATAACTAGTGAAAAAGTATGAATCCAATAGAAATCATCGACAAATTTTATCCGCAGGATACGGAACAACGACACATTCTACTAATACATAGCCTTTCTGTAGCCCAAAAAGCTTTGAAGATTGTAGATGCACATCCTAACTTACCTATCAACCGCAGCTTTGTCAGAGAAGCCGCGCTTCTGCACGATATAGGAATCTTTCTGACCGATGCTCCCACCATCCAATGTTTCGGAGAGCATCCCTACATCGCACACGGTTATCTGGGTGCAGACCTTTTGCGAAAAGAAGGTTTTGAACGCCATGCACTGGTTTGCGAACGTCACACCGGAGCCGGACTGACACTGGAAGAAATCATAGAACGCCAGCTTCCTGTTCCTCATCGTGAGATGGTGCCCGTCACTCTGGAAGAGCAAATAATCTGTTTTGCCGATAAATTCTTTTCTAAAACTCATCTTGACGAAGAAAAGACAGTAGAAAAAGCCCGGAAAAGCATTGCAAAATATGGTGAAGAAGGTCTAAACCGCTTTGATGGGTGGTGCTCTTTGTTTTTATAGCACTAAAAAATAATTAAATAACGGAGATTCTCACGCATTATTGATGAAGATTGTGTACTTTTGCCACTTCAAGCGTAAAACTATTAGTTAATGGCGCCATTGAGAGCAAAAATAATTATATCATTCATATTGCTGATTGTCTTGCTGATGCTTCCTGATGAGGCTACGTCTCAGCGTCGAAGAAGAGGGATGATTGCCTCCAACACTGCACAAACGGATTCCCTTAACAGGAAAGATTCGTTAGGGGCGGATACAGTTGTGGTACGCGTCGACTCTGTAGCACCGAAACAACCGCTCGATGCACCGGTTATTTATGAATCTAACGACTCCACCACTTTTACATTGGGAGGTGCCGCTACACTTTATGGTAGCGGCAAAGTCAACTACCAGAACATTGAGCTGGCAGCGGAAGTGATTTCCATGAATCTGGACAGTAGTACAGTACACGCCTACGGTATTAAAGACACGACGGGAACGATCAAAGGTAAACCTGTCTTTAAAGAAGGTGAAACTGCATACGATACAGAAACAATCAGCTATAACTTCAAGAGCAAAAAAGCGGGAATCACCGATATTATCACTCAGCAGGGTGAAGGTTATGTGACCGGTAGCAGAGCCAAGAAGGGAGCAAATGATGAAATCTTTATGGAGCACGGTCGCTACACGACTTGTGATCATCATGACCATCCTCACTTCTACATGCAGCTGACAAGAGCCAAAGTGCGCCCCAAGAAGAATGTAGTGACAGGACCTGCCTATCTTGTGGTGGAAGATGTTCCCCTGCCGTTGGCTGTGCCGTTTTTCTTCTTCCCTTTCTCCAGCAGCTATTCTTCGGGTTTTATAATGCCGACGTATATGGATGATTCAAGCCGTGGCTTTGGTCTGGCGGAAGGCGGATATTACTTCGCTATGAGCGACATCATGGACTTGAAGCTGACAGGAGATATATTCACGAAAGGTTCATGGCGGCTTTCCGGATTGACCAATTATAATAAGAGGTACAAATACTCCGGTACATTGCAGGCGGATTATCAGGTGACCAAGACCGGAGACAAAGGAATGCCGGATTATACGGTTGCCAAAGACTTCAAGGTAGTGTGGAACCATCGTCAGGATGCCAAGGCAAGTCCGAACAGTACTTTCTCCGCCAGTGTGAACTTCTCGACCAGTAGTTACGAACGATCTAACATCAACAACCTTTATAACTCCCAGTTGTTGACTCAGAATACAAAGACATCAAGTATCAGTTACTCCCGTAGTTTCCCCGATATCGGTCTGACCTTGTCTGGAACGACCAATATTGCGCAGACCATGCGTGACTCATCCATTGCAGTAACGCTTCCTGACCTTAATATTACATTGAGCCGTCTGTTTCCCTTCAAGCGGAAGAAGGCTGCCGGAGCCGAGCGTTGGTATGAGAAGATTTCTGTCAGCTATACAGGACGTCTGACAAACAGTATCCGTACGAAAGACGACCGTCTGTTCAAAGCCGGACTGAGCGAATGGGAAAATGCGATGAATCATAATATCCCTATCAGCGCTACTTTTACTCTGTTCAAATATTTGCAGGTTAATCCTTCGGTGAATTATACGGAGCGTTGGTACACCCGCAAGATAAATCAGACGTATAATGAGGAAACAGGGCGTTTGGAACAGAATCTGAATGATACTATTAATGGCTTTTATCGTGTTTCCAACTATTCAGCCAGTTTGTCTTTAAGTACTAAACTGTATGGTATGTACAAACCTCTTTTCATGAAGAAGAAAGAGATACAGATTCGCCACGTTGTCACTCCGCAGGTTGGTATCAGTGGTGCTCCTGCATTTAGTAAATACTGGGAAGAGTATACGGATAATAACGGAAATACTCAGTATTATTCACCCTATACGGGACAGCCTTTTGGAGTCCCTTCACGTGAGGGTTCGGGAACGGTTAGTTTCTCGATTGCTAATAATCTGGAGATGAAATATTATGATGCTAAGAAGGATACATTAAAGAAAGTCAGCTTGATTGATGATTTGAGTGTGAATATGTCATATAATATGGCTGCAAAGGAAAAGCCATGGAGCCCCTTGAGTATGAATCTTCGACTGAAACTGACAAAGAATTATACTTTCAATATGAATGCATCATTTGCTACTTACGCTTATACGTTTGATAAAAGTGGTAATGTGGTCGAAGGTAATCGAACTGAATGGTCGTATGGACGTTTCGGACGTTTTCAGGGGTATGGTTCTTCTTTTAACTATACCTTTAATAACGATACCTGGAAAAAGTGGTTCGGTCCGAAGGAAGACGAGAAGGATAAAGACAAGAAGGAGTCAGAAGATGGAGACGGAGAAGATTCTGAAGGTACGGAAGATGGAACTACGACCAAGAAAGTAGAGAAGGCGCAAGCCGACCCGGATGGTTATCAAGTATTCAAGATGCCTTGGTCTTTAAGTTTCAGTTATTCATTTAATATTCGTGAAGATAGGACTAAGCCTATTAATCGCTATTCGATGAGATATCCGTTTACTTATACTCACAATATCAATATGAATGGTAATGTGAAGATTTCCAATAACTGGTCGCTTTCGTTCAATTCGGGTTACGATTTCCAAGCGAAGGAAATAACGCAGACTTCCTGTACGATTTCTCGTGATTTGCACTGCTTTAACTTGTCTGCCAGTCTTTCACCATTTGGACGTTGGAAATACTATAATGTTACGATTCGTGCTAATGCAAGTATTCTTCAAGACTTGAAATATGAGCAGAGAAGTCAGACGCAAAGTAATATTCAGTGGTATTAGGGTGTTATTAGTAAACGCTTTCTAATTCTGCATAAAGCTTGGGGAGTGATTCCTAAAAATGACGCAATGTATTTTAATGGGACCGTCAGAAATATGTTTTGATATTGTTTGCATAGTTTTATATATCGCTTTTCTGGTGGCATTCTTAATAGAGCCACTTCTAACTCTAAGTTTTCTTTTATAATATTTTGACAGTATATTCTCAAATTTGTTTCTTCTCCTATCTCTGCTAAAATTGTATTTGAGACAGATAAAATGGTACATTCAGATAGGCAGCTTAAATATTCTGTTGCTTCTGTAGCGGTTCCATATTGACACAGTAAATTGCCTGAGAGGGTGAATCGTAATGTTTGTTCTTCTGCTGTGTTACTATCTATTGTGTAATGTCTTATGGTCCCACATATAAGGATGCAAAATGAATCATTCAGTTGTCTGTTTTCAAGAATAGTTGATTTAGGGTGTTTTGTAAAAGTGAAGGCTTTATATGCTTTTTTTAGTTTGACCATGGAGGACGCTGGTATGTATGTGGATAGAGCTTTTATGTAATTTTCAATGTTGAAATCATTTTTACTATGCATATTATTCGTTTTATTATGAGTTATGGTAGGCTTTTTGTTATAAATGTAATGGAAAATGCTATGCGTTTAATATGTATTAGTAATAAAAAATGCAAATATAGAGGTGTTGATGAACTTAAGTTTATGAATGATGAATATTTATCTAAGAATATATTTATCATTTATATATAATCACTTAATTTTGTATTTTGTGATTTGAATTCAGATACGAAATAGATAAAAGTCTATTAAATACAGATTTTGGCGATGAAGAAATGAAAATGCATGTGTTTGATCAATATAGTATATATAATTTATTTAGGCAAGAGAGAGAAATAGACTAAGAAAAAGTATTTGTTTAAAAGAGTGTGCTCCGGACAACACACTCTCTCTGTAAGAAAAGTAATTGTTAACTTAACGCCTTCTAACTTCAAGGTAAACAGAAATATTACCTGTGATCCAATAATCAGCGAAACTCTTGTCTAAGCTCAACTTTTGACCATTATAGTAAAGATCAAAATACCTTGTGCCCAAGATAGCAGAGGCTTCATTCCAAACTTCCTGAATCTTTGTGTTTTCAGATAAATTGGGTACGTAAATGGGATAAATGGCACCATTATCATTAATGAACATGTTGACAAATCTGGGAGTTGCAGATTCTGATGTAGTGTTGATATCTACATCTTCAGATACTGTTTGTGCATACATTGGCAATGAGCAGAATAATGCAAATGCCAAACCGAAAAATAAATTTGTTCGTTTCATTTTACTTTTGGTTTAAAGGTTGATAATTTTTTGTCTCATGAGTACAAAGCAAAGGTAGAATTATTTATGGAAAAAGAACTGAACTTAAATTAATGATTTTCAATTCTATAGAATTTATGAACAATAGTTCATTGTATATTTTGTAGTAGTGAAATAAATACTGATAATATTATATGGTGTTTGGATTTAATCTTGTTTTATAGGATTGATCTATTGGCTAGCTTTATGTATGAGAAATATTTTTTTAAGATTAAATAGACTTAGTGTTGTGTAAGGTAAGCTAATGCGGATATTTAAGAATAGAAAAGTGTAGACAGATATATAACAATATCTAGCAATAATAAGATGAATGGAGAGTTGAGAGTTACTATGCAGCGTCATCATTTATTGTGCAGCCGACTCTCAACTTTCCATTTTCAATTCTCAACTTCTTACCATATTATTTCCGTTTCTCCGTTTGCTTTCAGATAATCGTTTGCACGGCTGAAGTGTTTGTTTCCGAAGAAACCATTGTAGGCAGAAAGGGGAGAGGGATGGGCAGAGCTAAGTACCAGATGCTTGTTGCGGTCGATGAAAGCTCCTTTTCGTTGAGCATAAGCTCCCCACAGGATAAATACAAGATGTTCCCGTTCTTCTGCCAGTGCGCGGATAGCGGCATCTGTAAAAGCTTCCCATCCACGATTCTGATGAGAGCCTGCCTGATGAGCGCGTACAGTCAGAGTGGCGTTGAGCAATAATACTCCTTGCTCAGCCCAGCGAGTCAGGTTTCCGGTAGTAGGAGCGTCTGTACCTATGTCTGCCTTTATTTCTTTAAAGATGTTGACCAAAGAAGGAGGGAAAGGTACTCCGTCGTTTACAGAGAAACAGAGCCCGTGTGCCTGGCCCGGTCCGTGGTACGGGTCTTGTCCGATGATTACTACCTTCACCTTGTCGAAAGGACAGAGGTTGAAGGCGTTGAAAATAAGTTTTCCCGGAGGGAAAATCTGATACTGGCTGTATTCACTTTTTACGAATTCCGTCAGTGTGCGAAAGTAATCTTTTTCAAATTCCGGCTGTAAGTGTGTTTTCCAGCTTTCTTCTATTTGTACGTTCATAGCAATTATATAAGGTGTATATCAAGTTCCTCACATTCTTTGCGCATATCTTCCGGCCAGATGCTGGCTTGTATTTCTCCGATATGAGCTTTGCGAAGGTAGAACATACACAAACGGGATTGACCGATACCGCCACCGATAGATAGTGGAAGTGTGTCGTCCATTAATCGTTTGTGGAAATAAAGTTTCAGTCTCTCTTCTTCGTTTTCTTCTTTGAGCTGGCGTTGTAGCGCTTCTCTGTCTACACGAACACCCATAGAGGATAGTTCGATGGAGCGTTGCAGTACATCATCCCAAAGTAAAAGGTCACCGTTCAGTCCGGGCAGGTTGTTCAGGCCGGTGGATGTGTAGTCATCATAGTCCGGTGCACGTCCGTCATGTTTTTTGCCGTCGCTTAGCTTGCAACCGATACCGATGATAAATACGGCACCGTATTTTTGGCAGATGGCATGCTCGCGGCATTTGGGTTCCAGGTTCGGATAGAGTTGGCGTAGTTCTTCCGAATGGATAAAATGTAATTTCTGGGGCAGACAAGGTTTGATCTGCGGATACATTTCATATACCATGTATTCTGTACGGATCATGGCAGCGTAGATACGATTTACGATCTCTTTCAGGAATTCTACGTTTCTGTCCTCGTTGGTGATGACACGTTCCCAGTCCCATTGGTCTACATAGAGCGAATGGAGGTTTCCGAGTTCTTCATCAGAACGGATGGCGTTCATGTCGGTATAGATACCGTATCCCGGTTCGATATTGTAATCGGCGAGAGTTAATCTTTTCCATTTGGCTAATGAATGAACGACTTCTGCTTGTGCGTCACCTAAATCCTTGATAGGGAATGAAACGGGACGTTCTATACCATTCAAATCGTCATTGATACCCATCCCTTTCAATACGAAAAGAGGGGCTGTCACGCGTCTGAGGCGTAATTCGGATGACAAGTTTAACTGGAAGAACTCTTTTATTTGTTTGATTCCCAACTCTGTTTGTTTTAAGTCGAGTAACGGTTTATAGTTCTTTGGTTTTATCAAGTAACTCATAGGATTGTTGATTGTTAATTGTCGGCAAAGATAGGAATAATATTGATATCTGTATTGGATAATCTCTAAAAGATTGTCAAATTGATAAAGTATATGCTCTAAAGCATTTCAAAATAACAGAATGTTAAGGGGCGATACTGACTTAAGAACTATAAAAAAAGATGAATCATTAGGAAGATGAGAAGATTTTTTATACTTTTGTCATCGCATTTAGGAAATGGCCC
>OIGD01003654.1_pt1 | contig 10012 bp, 4 predicted proteins | sample 1582211 | NCBI WGS metagenome assembly OIGD01 (sample SAMN04414078, study PRJEB24778) | human gut metagenome | material: faecal | host: Homo sapiens
GGCCGATTTTCTGGCGCGGGTCGCCGGCCTGCGGGTATACGCCGTGACGCCGGCCAACTTCTGCTGCAGCCATGCCGCGCTCTGCGCGGAAGACCGCGGCAAGACCCTCGTGGCGGCCATCAGCCAGACGGGGACAAGTGCGGGAGTGATCGAGGCGCTGGAGCTGGCACAGAAATGGGGCTTTGCCACGCTGGGGATAACCGACGTGGGCGATTCGCCCGTTGCCCGAAAGGCCGATCACATGCTGCCGCTTTTGTGTGGGGAGGAAGACAGCAACGCCAAGACCAAGGGCTACAGCGCCACGCTGCTGCTGCTGATGCGTCTGGCCGTGGAGCTGGGTCTGGCGCGCGGGACGATCTCCCGGGCGCAGGCGGAGGACATAAACGCCGAGCTTGCGGGCATGATCGAAAAAATTCCCGCTCTGCGGGATCGAACCGTCGCGTGGTGCGTCGAAAACGATTTCGGAGCGGCTATGAAGGATCTGTATGTGCTGGGCAGCGGCATGAATTTCGGAACGGCGCAGGAGGGGCAGCTGAAGCTGATGGAAACCATGTGCATTCCCACCATGTTCAACGACATCGGGGAGTTTTCCCACGGGATGCACCGCTCCATTACGCCGTTGAGCAGCGTGCTGCTTCTGCGCAGCGAAAACGAATACGCCGGATTGACCGCGCAGATCTACCGCTACCTGCGGGGAATAACGGAGCACGTCTGGATGATCGACGCCACCGGCGAGCCGGCTATGGACGGGCACTGCCTCTGCGTGGAGCGCTTTGCGCAGACCCAGTCGCTGCTTTTGACAACGCTGGCGGTGCAGGTTCTCAGCGTGTACGCCCCTGAGCGGCAGGGGCTGGATCCCAACCGCAACGCCCACGACGATTTCACGGAGGTGGTGGGCACCCGCGTTAAAGAAAAAGAAACGGAGGGACGGCCGTGTATCGGGTAGGCATTGACTTGGGCGGCACCAATATCGCCGTGGGTGTGGTGAACGAGGACTACAAAATTATCTCGTATACCACCGTGCCCACCGAGGCGCGGCGGCCTGCGGAGCAGGTGATCGCCACCATGGCGCAGGCGGTGAACACGGCGCTGGAGCAAGCGGGCATTCGGGTGGAAGACTGCGCCGGCATAGGCGTGGGCGCTCCAGGCACCTGCGACGTGAAAAACGGCGTGGTGTACCGCAGCTACAGTATGGACTGGACGGATCTGCCGCTGGCAGATATGCTGAAAGAATATTTTCCCGTTCCTGTGCTGGTGGACAACGACGCAAACTGCGCTGCGCTGGCAGAAGTGAAGGCCGGCGCGGCCAAGGGAAGGGAGAACATTGTGCTCGTGACTCTCGGCACGGGCATCGGCAGCGGCATTGTCCTCGGCGGCAGAATTTATTCCGGCCTGAAGGGTAACGGCGCCGAAATGGGGCACATGATGCTGCAGTTTGAGGGCGGCCGGCCGTGCTTCTGCGGGCGCAGAGGGTGCTGGGATGCGTATGCCTCCGCCACGGCGCTGGTTCATCAGGCAGAGGAGGCCGCGAGAGAGCATCCGGAGTCTTTGCTGAGCCGGCTGGATAAAATTGACGGCAAGAGCGTTTTTGACGCGGCGGATCGGGGCGACATGACGGCGCAGATCGTGCTGGAGCGGTACTGCCGCTATCTGGCGGTGGGCATATCCAATATCGTGAATGCCCTGGCGCCGGAGATGATCCTCGTGGGCGGCGGCATCAGCCGACAGGGTGACCGCATTCTGACGCCGGTGCGGGAGTATGTCGCACAAAACTGCTTTGACAAACGTCCGGAGGCGCTGCCTGTCATAGCCCCCGCGCAGATGGGCAACGAGGCCGGCATCGTGGGCGCGGCGGCGCTGGCAGAGTAGCGCATGATAAAACGGCAGGGGGCGATGGATTCGCCCCTTTTGCCTGCGCAGACAGCATAGAAAGGAGGGAACCTGAGATGCGCGTATTTGTAATGGAGGATTATGCGGCCATGAGCCGCAAGGCGGCGGAGCTGATGGCGGCGCAGATATTGCTGCAGCCGGACAGCGTGCTGGGGCTTGCCACCGGCTCCACGCCCGTGGGGCTGTACCGGTGCCTGGTGGAGAGATTCAAGGCGGGGGAGCTGGATTTCAGCGGCGTGAAGAGCGTGAATCTGGACGAATATCTGGGGCTGCCCGCCGAAAACAGCCAAAGCTACCGGTACTTTATGAATCGGAATCTTTTTCGCCATGTGAATATCAACATGGCCAACACCCATGTGCCGGACGGCCTCGCGGCGGATCCGGAAGCCGAGTGCGTGCGCTATGACGAGCTGATCCGGCGCATGGGCGGCATTGACATGCAGCTGCTGGGCATCGGCAGCAACGGCCACATCGGGTTCAATGAGCCGGCGGACAGCTTCCCTGTGGGGGCGCACTGCGTGGACTTGGCGGAGAGCACCATTCAGGCCAACGCCAGATTTTTTTCCGAATCCGGACAGGTGCCGAGGCAGGCGCTGACCATGGGGATCGGGCAGATCATGCAGGCGCGGCGGGTGCTGATCCTCGCCAGCGGGCGGGAAAAGAAGGCGGCGGTGCGCAGAGCCTTTTGGGGTCCCGTGACGCCGGAGGTGCCTGCCAGCATTCTGCAGCTGCATCCGGATCTGACGCTGGTGATGGATCGCGCGGCGGCGGGGTGATATGTTCCGCAATTTTTGTAATTTCCAAAAAATAAGAGGAGGGACTCCCGCAGGGGAGTCCCTCCTCTATTTTATTGCGTCTTTTGCTTTTACCTAAGCCTGAGCTGTCAGCTGCGGCGCTTTCTGGTGAGCACCATGGCTGCGCCGGCCAGAGCCGTGACGGTCATCATGGACACCCACAGCACCATGTGCGCGCCGTCGCCGGTCTTGGGCGTGTCGCCGCCGCTCTCACCGCAGGTGCAGGCGGTGCAGACCACGTCTGCCCGATTGCTGATGCGGATGCGGGGCGCTATGGCGGTGCCGTCGGCCAGGACGAAGGTGTTGTCGTAGGAGGCCAGGCCGGTGGCGGAGATCTGGCAGCCCACGGACAGGTTCGCCACATCGTAGGAGGTGGTGATATAGCCGTCGATGAACACGCGGGCTACCTTACCGGCGGCATCCTTGACGAGGATGGTCTGCACCTTGCCCTCGGCCATCTCGATGGCGGTGACGTGTCCCTTCAGGGTGATGAGCTGACCCAGCACGGAGCCGTCATTCACCTGGGTGGCGGTGACCACCTTGGGCTGCACGGGGGTGCCCTCGCCGATCTTCTCGATCTTGGTCACGGCCAGCTGCCGCTCGCCCTGATAGGAGCTGGTGGTGCCGGACACGCGGACGCGGTCGCCGATCTTGAAGTTGCCGGCCACGGGGAAGCAGTTGATGCCGCCGGTCTCATCCTGCACGTAGATGCAGTCGAAGAACGCGGTGCGCTGGTCATAGCCGGAGGCGTTGGAGGTGACGATGCCCTCGATGGTGTACTTCACGCCCTCGTCAGGCTGCTGGTGCACCTCGGAAATGGGGGTGATCTTCACGGGGTTGAGCGACTGCACCAGATTCTCGCAGATGCGATAGTTGGAGTAGTTCTTCTCGGCGCCGTTGTCGTCGATGGTGGCCTGCACCTCGAAGTTGGACATGAAGGCCGCGCCGGACACGATGATCATGCCCTTGCCCTCCAGCTGCTCGGTGGCCATGACCATCAGGCGGGTGTCATTCTCCTTGTAGGCGTACTTGGGAACGGCTGCGCCGCCTACACCAACGCCGTCAGAATCCATGGAATAGGTGGTGGCGTGGCCATAGACCACGGGAGAAACGGTGTCGGGCAGCTTGCTCGTGGGCGTGCCGTTTGCATCCACGACGTAGACGGAGGCGCCGCCGTAGTGGCTGAAGCGCTCGGTATACATCTTGTCGTAGGGATGGTCATCGTCCACGATAACGCCCTTGTTCAAGGGGTTAGCCATGTTATAGTCGCTGAAATAGAGTCTGTGCGTCTCCACGCCGTCGACGGCGCTGCGCACTTCGTCCTTGGTGGCGTCATCGCTGATGCGGAGACTGGAACCCATAGCCGCCAGAAGGAGGTTCTGCTGGGCGGCCATGTGGTCTGCGGCGGGGAAGCTTCCGTAGGATTCATAGTAGTCAGACCAGCCGGCCAGGATCACCGTGCCGCCCGCTGCGTTGAAGTCGGCAATGGCCTTGATCTCGGCATCGGAGTAGGTGGCATACGGGTCGCGGATCTTCTTGTCGTCGCGGCGGCTGGGAGCGGTGAGGATGATGGCCTTGAACTTGGGATTCTTGCAGGCGGCCAGCAGCTCGTCGCCGGTGTTCAGCTGCACGGTGCGCACGCTGTACTCCGCCGCCAGATTGCCGAAGTTGCCCATGCTGTCCTTATAGTTGCCGTTGACATACTCGTTATAGTGGGAGGCGTCGATGCCGATATACACCAGCGAGTCTGCATCCAGCACGTCCAGCTCAATGGTCTTGGTGAAGGTGTATTCCTTGTTGTTCTGCTCCACCACGGCGGTGACCTGAACGGTGAAGACGCGGGCGGTGGTGGGGGTGTACTTGAAGGGGATGTCCAGCGTGCTGCTCTTGGCCAGGGTGTAGCCCTTGCCGTCCGCGCCCTTGTCCACGCCGATGACCGTGTTGCCGATGGTGTAGGTCAGGGACTTGACGGTGGCGTCAGCGTCCTCGCTGTTGAAGAGGGTGGCGGTCAGGGTCAGCTCCTCGTTGGTGACGGGAGTGGCGGTGCCGGAGACCAGATTGGAAACACCCAGCTTCAGCGTGTCGCCCACCCACACGGGGGAGGTGACCGCCAGATCGCCGTCGCCCTGGGTGACGCGGATGAAGTAGTAGCTGTAGTCGGGATCCAGCGACACGGACAGGATGCCCTTGGCCAGCTCGGCGGGATCGTTCCAGGTGTGGACGACCTTGCCGGAGTTGACCACCACTTCCACCTTGGAGATGGTGTCGGTCTTGTCGGGATCGGTGACGGTGACCTCAAGCAGCAGCTTGTCGGACACTTCCTCGGTCTTGATGCTGGAGCCCATCATCAGGCCGTTGACGGTGTAGGTCAGCTCCAGATTCTTGTCCTCGGTGGAGTACATACGCATAGCGCGAATGGCCTCGTAGATGCCCGCCTCGGAGAAGTCGTCGGTGATGATAACGTCACGGGCGTCGTTGGCATTGCCCCAGCGACCCTTGTGGTTATCCTGGTTGTTGGTGGGAGCCAGGTGCCAGCCCTTATCCAGCGCCATGATGTACTGCTCATAGCTGGGATAGTAGCCGCCGGCGCCGATCTGACCCTCGCCGTTACCGACCTCCACCATGTATATGCGGCTGTCGATGACGGGATCATAGTAGGCAAAGTCGCTGAAGTTGCCGAAGGTCTTGCCGGGGTGGTTGAACTGGCTGATGGACTCGGCGCCCTCGGCCTGACTCAGCAGAGCGTAGTAGGCCTTCATGCCGGAGTCAGCGGTCTTGTTGTTCAGAACGGTGTTGTTGCGGGAGACGATGCCGGCGGTGTTGAAGGTGTTGATATGGCCGGGGCCGCCGGACCACGTCATCTCAAAGCCGCCCAGTGCCAGCAGGGAGCTGCCGTTGACGGCGTTGAAGTCGGCAATGGCACCCTTGTACTCGCTCCAGAGGCCGCGGCTGTAGTCGGTGGCCTTGCTCATGTCGTACAGAGCACCCTCCGGATTTGCGGCGCCGCTCTTATCGAAGTAGTTGGAGTGGTCGGTGAAGGCCACGAACTGGATATTGGCGCTGGCGTTCAGACCCTTGATATACTCCAGAGCGGAGGCCAGCGTGCCGGAGCCGTCGGAATACTGGGTGTGGCTGTGGAGCTGGCCGAAGTAGGCCTGATACTTGGTCTTGCCCACGGTGAAGAACCAGTTGAAGCTGGCCTCCTTGTTGTCGGCGCGCTTGGCGGTCACGGTGACCTCGGTGCGGCCGTCGGCCAGATCAGCAGCGGGGGTATAGGTGATCTTGCCGTTTGCATAGGTGGCCGTCACGGGCTTACCGGCCACGGTCATGATGATGGTGGGGTTCTCGCCGGCGTTGGTCAGCTCCACGCTGATGGTGGGGCGCTTGCCGTCGCCGGTCTGGAAGCCCCGAGCGGGGGAGGGATTGGCGAACATAGGCTCATCCTTCACACTGATGACCGCGTCGGCGGAGAAGGCGATGTTCTTGTTGTCCGTGCCGGAAACGGTCACGGTGATGGTGCCCTCGCCCTTCAGGGATGCGGCGGGCACGGTGACGGTGTATACGCCCTCCTCACCGAGCACCACGTCCAGCGCCTGCGTGCCCAGCTTGGCGGACACGTCACCCTTGACGCCGAAGGGGGCGTCCACGGTGAAGGTGAAGGTGTAGTTGGTGCTCACATAGGCATAGTCCAGCTTGCCCAGCACCACGGCGGGGTTGTTCACGATGCCGCCGATGGTGGCCACGGTATCCGCCACGGGATAGAAGTTGAAGGAGTAGATGGTGTAGTCGGTGACCTTGTTGGGATCCATGGAATACACCGTGAAGCCGTTGGCATAATACTCCATCCACTGGCTGTAGCCCTTAAATTTGGCGGTGCGGCTCTCCATCTCGTAGCCGCCCGCATTGCCGGAGCAGGTGCGGACGAGCCAGTCGGCGTTTTCGTCGGCGGTCATGGAATAGTAAGCCTTGTTGCCGGTTCCGGTGCCGCTGGCGCTGAGATAGCCGTAGGTGTCGTTATAGAAGCGGTAGTATTGGCCGCTCTGCCGCACCTCGAAGATGGCGGCGCCGTTGCCGGAGAGGAGCTTGCCGTCCTTGATCTCCACGGCGCTGGACTCCTTGATGGAGCCGTTTCCGCCGTCGGCGGCCATAGCGGTCTTGGAATTGTTGTTATAAATGACCACCTTGCTGCCCACGGTGGGGAGACCGCCGGGGGTGGGCGGCGTCACGCCGGAAACGTAGTCGGCGCTGGTGCCGTTGCGGAGCTGATAGGTGCCGTTGTGGGCAGAGCAGCAGCCGTACACGGCGGTGATGTCCGCCACGGTCACGCCGGCGGGCAGCGGCGCACCCTTATAGAGGTTGGTCGTGCCGGAGGCGTCGGTGACGGTGGTGCTGCCGGTGGCGTTATAGGTGCCCAGAGTCACGTCCTTGATGTAAACATACTCGCTGAGGTAGTTAGCGCCCATCTGGGAAACGGTGATCTCCTGGGCGGGGATGGCCTCCACGCCGGACTTGACCACCTCCATGGTGGGTTGCTTCATCTGGGGCACGCCGCCATACGGATCCACGGTGCCGGTGATCTTCACGATGTCGCCGACCTTATAGCTGGCGTAATTCTTGTAGTCATACACCTGGAAACCGTAGATCTCGCCGTCGATAACATCCTCCAGAATGATGGAGTTGATGCTGGCCTTGTTGTTATAGGCGTTGCCATAGTGGTACACCACCTGACCGATCACGGTGACATTCTCCGTCTTCGCGGTGATGGCGCCGGCCTCCTTCACGGTCTTGGCGCCGGCGGGGATCATGTCGTCGGAGATGGGGTCAAAAATGTCGCGGTGCGCGGTGATCTCGCTTGCCACCGTGGTGCGCAGCTGCAATTTGTTGAAATACCCAACAGCGGCGGTGACGTCCACCTTGTCGCCCACGGCGAAGGGATAGCTGCCGTCCACCTTCTTCATGGCCGCCTTGAAGATCTGAATGGTCTTGCCCTCGGCGTCCTTCACGGTGACGTTGGGAGCGGCGAAGCTGCCGTTTTTGTCGTAGATCTCGGTGATCTCCAGATCCGTCAGCTTCACATAGGTGCAGATGTCAGCGTTAGTGATGGCGCCGATGGTGGTGGGCTTGGCGGCCAGGGTGAGGCCGGAGGACTTCACATAGGTGCCCTTGGAGAGCTGGGGCTGGCCATTGTAATCGCCCCGCGTGCCGGTGCCCACGATGGTGTCGCCTAATTTAATATTGTCGTCAGCGGCAGACAGATACAGGCAGATGCCGCCGGTGGCGTCCTGCAGGTAGACGTTCGACCCGTCCGTAAAGGTCACAACGCCCTTCACGGTGAACTGCGTGCCCGTGTTACCGGCCAGCGCATCGCTGATGGGCACAGCCGTAGGCTCCGGCTCGGGGTCGGAGCCGCCCGCGTCGGTGACGAGGAACAGCTTCATGGCGAAAATGTCTTCCTTGGATTCACTATAGGTGAAGGTGCTGAACTCTGTGTACTGGGCGTACCACTCCACATAATAGGTGGGGCGGGCGGCATTGATGATGTAGAAGCAGCCCTCGGTGGTGGCCTTCTTCAGTTCCCATGTGTTATTGTCCGCGTCCAGAGGCAGGCTGGCATTGGTGGCATTCATGGACAGCTTCTTGCCGTCGGCGGAGGTAAAGGTATACTTGCCGTCCTTGATGCCCACTGTCCAAAGCTCGGTGCTTTCGTAGCCGGTGAGGTGATTGATGTTTTCCAAAGTCACGGCCACGCCCGCGCGGTAGAACTCCTTGCCTGCGCTGTTGACAGACAAAGCCTTGTTCGCCTTGGGGTTAAAGATCACGACCTTGTCGCCGTCCTCCAGCATGGTGAGGTCGCTGATGACGCCGCTGGGACGGGCGAGAGCTTCCTCCAGCTTATAGAGGGTGACGGGCTTCTGAGACGTATAGGTGGCGCTCTTAAAATAGCGGAAACGCATTTGGTCTTTGTTGGCGTTAAACCGCAGATAGGCACCGCCGGACACGATATTCACGGTGCCATCCGCATTCAGGGAGATGGTGTTGGGGTTTGCATTTTTGCCCGTATCAAGACCATTCTTATCCTGCGTCCGGTAAATATATTGTCCGTTTGCAGCCTTGATGGAATAATTGCCGTCGGCCATTTTTTCGATGGTGACTGCAATGGCTTCCGCCGTTTCAATGGTTTTGTCCTCTGTAATTTCGACAGATTTATAGTCGTTAGTAGCGTCTATTGTGGCGAGGCTGCTGTCAAGAGCCGCCTTGTTTGCTTCGGACACGATCAGGTAAGTTCCTGACCAGTCTTTCGGCGCTTCTGTGACCTTTTTATAGGTCTTTGGCGTCGGATCCGCTGCAAATACCACCTGCGGCAGCATGCTCAGCAGCATCACCAACGTCAGCAGGACGGACAGAAGCCGCCTGCTAAGTCCTTTCCTCTTCAAAATATGATCCCTCCTGTTCATTTTGCACATTCGTTTCCGCCGGATCTGCCGCAAAGACAACAAAAGCCGCCCACCCCGCGCAGCGGGCAGGCGACCCTTCACAACCGTTTCGGGAATGCTGAGATACAATCCGAGTGACCAGGACAGGGAGGCTGTGAAGGATTTCGGAGATCCGGAGCAAACTTTCTGTGTTGATATTGGTATTATACCATACATAATACGGGATTGCCACCCCTCTTTTTTCGCAAAGACGAAAATTATCCGCCGTTTTTTTGCCGAATTTGACAAAAATGGAACCGATTTTCCTGCGGCGTATGCTCTTGACATCAGAACCGGAACTTGATATGCTGAATGAAACCAAGATACGGAGGAACCTCTCCATGAAAAAATCCAAGAACCCCCCCACCCTGTCCGGCTTCGGCGCGTGGTGGCGCAAAAACCGCCTGAGCTGCATCGTGCTGCTGGCGTGCGTGGTGCTGTTTTTCATTCTGCGCGCGGCGGCCGCCACCATCGACCAGCCGCTGCCGCGGGGCGACGACTACGCCGAGTATGAGACCGCCGTCGTCACCGACGTTCTGGCGGACAACACCGAGGTGGACGAAGTGTCCGATGGCGCCAAGCGGGGCGAGCAGCTCCTGCTGGCGGAGGTGAAGACCGGCCAGTACAAGGGCGAGGTCATGCAGGTGTATAACTACGTCGGCCCCCTCTACGGCCAGACGCTGAAAGCGGGGCAGAGGGCGGTGCTGGTCATCTCCACCTATGCCGACGGCACCCACACCGCCACGGTGTATGAGTACGACCGCACCGTGGGGCTGGCGGTGATCGTGGGCCTGTTTCTGCTGACCACGGTGGCCGTGGGCGGCAAGGTGGGCGCCAAGTCGCTGGTGGCGCTGG
>OIGD01003660.1_pt1 | contig 9998 bp, 8 predicted proteins | sample 1582211 | NCBI WGS metagenome assembly OIGD01 (sample SAMN04414078, study PRJEB24778) | human gut metagenome | material: faecal | host: Homo sapiens
TGCATGGGGTGCAAGAAGTCGGAGGTTCGAATCCTCTCGTCCCGACCAAATAAAAAAGACCGCGTTAAGGCGGTCTTTTTTGTTGGAATTGGGACGCAGGATTTGAACCTCCGGGAGGAGGTTCGACTACCAGCAATAGGCGAGACGGGAGTATCGCCGGTTTTGCCGGAGGCAAAAATTGCGCCTGTGCAACTCAAGCAAAGCGCAGAGTAATCCTCTCGTCCCGACCAAATAAAAAAGACCGCGTTAGGGCGGTCTTTTTTGTTGGAATGTTAATTAGACATACTTTCCCGTAACGCTTTCCGGGCAGGCGGCGATTTGTTCCGGCGTGCCGCAGACGACAATTCGGCCGCCTTTGTTTCCGCCGCCGGGACCCATGTCGATAATGTAATCGGCATTACGGATTACGTCTAAATCATGTTCGATAACAATAACCGTGGCGCCGTTTTCAACAAGTTTCTGAAAAATTTCCATCAGGGTTCGAACGTCGAGCGGATGCAGGCCGATGGTCGGTTCATCAAAAACGAATACGGAATTTGACTGTCCTTTGCCCATTTCTCCGGCCAGTTTCAGACGTTGGGCTTCGCCTCCTGACAGGCTGGGCGTTTCTTCTCCGAGCGTCAGATAGCCAAGACCCAAATCCTGCAGCACTTTCAGCCGCTGGCGAACGAGTTTCAAATCGTCACAGGCTTTCAGAGCCGAATTTATGTCCATGTCCATCAGTTCGGGGAGGGAATAGGCCTTTCCGTTTTTGGCAATGTATTTTACGTCGCCGGCTTGTCGGGCATATCTGGAACCTCGGCATTCGGGACACGGAATTTCGACGTCGGGAAGAAACTGTACGTCGAGATTGATGGAGCCGGTACCGTCACAAACCGGACAACGCAGTTTTCCGGTGTTATAGGAAAAATCGCCGGCTTTGTAACCGAACCTTTTGGCATCGTCGGTTTTGGCAAAAATTTTACGCAGTTCGTCGTGTACGTTGGCATAGGTTGCCACGGTTGAACGTACGTTAATCCCGATTGGCGTGGCGTCAATCAGTTTGACTTGCTCAATGCCGTCGGCCTCGACTGAAACAATATGCTTCGGCAGCTTTTTTCTGCCTGTTGCCGCTTCCAGAGCCGGGACCAGACTTTCCAGAATCAGAGTCGTTTTGCCGGAACCGGAAACGCCGGTTACGACGGTCAGCCTGCCTTTGGGAATGTTCACTTTCAACGGCTTGACCGTATGTATCGGTTTGGTGGAAAGGCAGATGGATCCGCCGGCGAACATCTCTTTTGAAGATGGCCGTTTACGAAGTTTCGTTTCCTTTTTGTCCGAAAGAAACGGACCGATAAGCGAATTTTTGTTTTTTTCAATATCGTTTATGGAGCCTTCGGCAATAATCCGACCGCCGTTGGCGCCGGCCTGCGGCCCCATTTCAATCAACCAGTCCGCATCAGAAAGAATTTGTACGTCGTGGTCAACCAGCAAAACCGAATTGCCGTCGTTGACCAGGTCGCGCATAACGCCTTTCAGGCCGACAATGTTGGAGGGGTGCAAACCGATAGACGGTTCGTCCAGAACATAAAGGACGCCGGTTGTGCGGTTGCGGACGGCTCGAGCCAGTTGCATCCGCTGCCGCTCTCCGGTCGAAAGAGTGGCGGCAGCCCGGTCAAGCGACAGATAACCCAGACCGAGGTCAAGCAGCCGTTGTGCCGTACTTTGAAATGATTCGCAAATGCTTTCCGCCATCGGGCGCATTTCCTGAGGCAGCGTTTCAGAGATGCCCCTTACCCAGCTGACCAGCTCGGCCAACGGCATTTGACAGGCCTCATCGAGCGAAATTCCGCGCAGTTTTGGTGCTCTTGCCGCTTGAGAAAGACGGCTGCCCAAACAGTCGGGACAGATTTCCTGCTTCAGAAATTTTTCAACCCGTTTCATGCCCTGTTCGTCTTTTACTTTTGCCAAAGCATTTTCGACGGTATAAACCGCGTTATAATAGGTAAAGTCAAGCTCGCCCGCCTGATTGGAACTTTTGGCTTTGTAGAGAATATGTTTTTTTACGGCAGGCCCGTTGTAAACGATGTCTTTTTCCTTGTCGGTCAGTTCTCTGAAAGGTATGTCGGTACGAACGCCCATGGCGCGGCAGACGTCGGTCATCAGCGACCACATCAGCGAATTCCACGGCGCGACGGCTCCTTCGTCGATAGACAGGGATTCGTCCGGCACGAGCGTCGCCTTGTCCACGGTTCTTATCATTCCGGTTCCGTCACAGGTACGGCAGGCTCCCTGACTGTTGAAAGCCAGTTCTTCCGCAGACGGCGCATAAAATCTGGCGCCGCACTGCGGACAAGTCAGTTCCTGTCCGGCGGCTACGGCAAGCGTCGGTTCCAGATAGTGTCCGTTCGGACAGCGGTGGCTGGCCAGCCGGGAATACATCAGACGGAGACTGTTAAGCAATTCGGTTCCGGTGCCGAAAGTGCTGCGAATGCCGGGGACGCCGGGGCGCTGGCGCAGGGCCAGGGCTGCCGGCACATACAAAACCTCGTCTACCAAAGCTTTTTCGGCCTGCGTCATGCGTCTGCGGGTATATGTAGACAGTGCGTCCAGATAACGCCGTGAACCTTCCGCATACAAGACACCCAAAGCAAGAGAGGATTTTCCGGAACCGGAAACGCCGGCAATGCCGACGATTTTATTAAGCGGGATATCAACGTCAATGTTTTTCAGATTATGTACCCTGGCGCCGCGCACCAGTATTTTGTCGACCATGTTTTTATCCAAAATCAGGGGTTGTTGTCTGAACAGGAATTTTATTGAATTGTATTATAATTTCAAGTACCAATGGATATAATACTCATCTGAAAAAAGGAAAATGTCATGCCTTGCTCCTTTGCGCCGATAATTGACGGGAATACCCGTATTCTGGTCATCGGCACCATGCCCGGTGCCGTTTCATTGGAAAGACAGGAATATTATGCCCATGAGCGCAATCTGTTCTGGAAGGTTGTCTCGGAGACATTTTGCGGCGGCCGGCCCTTCGCTTCGTATGAAGAAAAAAAGGCCTGCCTGGCGGGCAATCATATCGGTTTGTGGGACAGCGTACAATCCTGTCATCGCGTCGGAAGCCTGGACAGCGCCATCAAAAATGCGGTTCCGAATGATTTTGCCGCCTTGCTGAAACAATATCCGCGGACGCAAAGGCTGCTGTTTAACGGCCAAAAGGCTTTCGGGCTTTTTGAACGGTTTTATCCGGATATTTTGGAATATGTCGATTACGAGGTTCTGCCGTCGACCAGTCCGGCCAATGCCGCAGTTCCCTATGAAAAAAAATTGGAACTATGGCGGGAAGCCCTTCGCGGCCGAGCGGTCAGCGGCCGCTGTTGAAATGGCCGCCGCGGCTCTGATAAAACTTAATCATCTGATTTTGAAAATACCGGTTTCCTTCTCTGATACAGTCGGAACAAATCGGCGGTTGTCCGCGCATTTTTCTGGCCAGCCGGACGCGGGTAATTTCTCTGAAATCGCCGTCCAGACGCTGCTGCATGATGCAGCCGTCATTAAGGCAGTGAGCGCCCAGACATTCATGGCTGTTGACCCGCCCGTTTTCGGTCAGGCCGAGAACATGTCCGAATTCGTGCATGACCACGGTTTTGAACCCTTCTATGTCAAGCCGGTTGTTTTCGTCCAGAAAGCGCCGTACCGAGATAATGCTGAAAGCGTCTTCTTTGCTGACGCCCAGACAAAAGTTAAGCAGCCTGCCGTCAGGTGCTGTGCCGTACAGGTCTTTTGACGTAATCAGCAGCGAAAGCTGAGGAATCTGCCGCGCGTATTTGTCTTGCTCCAAATCGCAATAAAGCTGATCGATGCTTATCTGTCTGCGGCTTTCCCAGCGTCCTTCCGCGGAAGCTCTCAATTTGGCCCGTTCAATATACCAGTCAATGCTTTCGTAAGGATTTAGGATAACGCTGCCGTTGCGACAGGTTCTGGCCTGAGCGCTTTGCCAGTTTCCGAGGTTCTTGATCGGATAATCGTTCTTATGGGCAGAGAAGGCGCCCATAAAGTCTTCGACTGCTTCCTGAACGTACGGTGCCAGTAGCTCAAGCCCTTTTTCGTGCGTAATGTATATGTCTTTGATGCGGGACATTTGCTTTTCCTGTCTCGGCTATCTGTGCTGCTTCTTTATTAGATAATCTCTGATGACGATGCCGGTGCGGCTTTCCTGCCGTCTTTTCATATAATCGGCCAGTGCCTTGTAAGGCGTGCGCTTGGGCGAAATGCAGTTGAACAGGGCATTGGCCAGACTGTAGCCGGAAAGATTGCGTCCGACCTTTATGTCCAGAGAGTCTTTAATTTTTTTCTGCTGTTTTTCTTTTTCGCTGTCGCTGATGTTCAGTTTGCCGATATACTGCGAATATTCCATGGCATCTTTTTTCTGGCGCTGGGTTAACGCTACGATTTCGTTGCTGATGCGGTGCGAAATTTTTATATAGGCCTCTTCCATTTCGCTGTCCTTAATGGAAGCCAGAAATTTGTTCAAATCGCTGTTGGGCGTATCCTGCGAAGAGTTTGTAAGCTCATAGAAACGGAGAATCTCCTTAAACCATGGCGTTTTAAACGCATGAAGCTGATAACCGGCGTCCATGTCCTGCAACAGAAGAAAACCGCGTCTTTCGCTCCACAGAATGGAGTTGATTGTTTTGGGCTGAATGCCGATGCTGCCGGCTTTCATTTTCCGTTCCAGATGGTTGTTAAGTTTTTGCAGATACAGGCCGTAGGTGTCGTGACGTACGAAGGGAAACTCTATGTCCATAAGCTCTTCAAGCAGGTGTTTGGTATAAGGGTCGTTAATCTGCGGGGTTTCGAGCGTCCGTGGCGTGGTGTTGTTCATCAGCCGGCGCAGAACTTCGATGTTGGTCGTCTGGTTGCTTTGCGAATCTCTGGTTTGCGCGTCATATTTCTTTATGTTGAACAGGTCGTCGGCACTGATGTTATAGTCCGGCGAGTTGGCCTCGATATAATTGACGATTCTTTGCAGTTTGGCGGTCCTGTAGCTGACATCAAGCTCGGGATTCAATCCTTTTACAGCGTCGTAATACAGCACCATTCTTTTAAGCAGCTTGTGCTGCTGGGGCTGTTGGTTGTGAATATAGGAACGCAGGCGCGGAAAGGCGTCGTTGACGGCAATCGCGTCCAGCCTGATTTGTTCAAAACGGTTTTCGTCGCTGGAGGGAATTTGTTCGGCAATGCGGCACAGCCGGGTAATGTTGTATGGTGTGACCCTCGACGTCAGGCATCTGAAAACAAAGCCGCTGCTGCCATGGTCGGAAATGTCCGTGCCCCAGATATTGCCGACCGAATTGAGAATTTTGTTCTTGCCGTTTTTTATTACCGGAACCACGTTTTTAATGGCGCCGATAGCCAGATCGTCGTCAATGTCGGGCAGCTTTTCGATATATTTGTCGAAATGAAGGGCAAAAAGCATGAATTTGGCCGGCGTCAGGGAATCAATGGCCTGCGACATGATGTCCAGGCGTTTGACTTCATATTCGGCTTCTTTCAGGTTGCGTTTGCTGAAAATAGGGGTCTTGACCTGTCCGAGATTGGCAACCAGAACGCCGTAGTCGACGGAATAGAATTTGTCGATAATTTCGCGCTTGTTGAAAGTTACGTTTGTTTCGTGGTGCGTATTGTAAAAGACGGAGATGGTAATGTCGTCGTCGCAGGCATAGTCCAGCACCTTCGGAAAAGTTTCCGCAATCTTGTCAACCAGCAGGCCGTCGGGGTCAATGTTCATCTGTTCTTTGAAATAATTGCTCAAAACGCGGCATAAGAGGTTTTTGTCGTCTTCGCTGCCGTCAAGGTTATGTTCAATGTCCTTGAATTTTTCGGAAATCTGCCTTATGCGGTACAATTCCAGCGGATTTTTCTCGCAAAGCAGGTAAAGCAGTTCAGCCTGCGGAACTTTAAACTTTTTGCCGATGTTTAAATTTTCGGCAATATTTTGAATTGTATTGAAATTTTGTTTTCGAACCGCCTCATCGGAAAAGTTTTTTTCCAGCCGTTCGTTGATGTCGTTTACGAAAACAGGTGAAAAATAGTTATTTTCGCTCATAGTAAAAACCGTTTGTTGTGTTAAAGAATGAATAAAAGCTAACACAAATAAAGACGAAAAGCAATGATTTTTGTCTAAAATTTAATTTTTCAGATTTTTTTCTTCAGATATTCACGCAAAACGGCGGCATTGTTGTGTTCCGTGTCATGCGCGCCGTAAAGCAGGGTAAGTTTGGCGCAGTGGCTGATATTTTGTAAAAAGTCGTTCCATCCCGAAACGTTGTTTCGCAGCTCCTGATGGTAGTTCTTCTTAAAATCTTCCCAGCGGTCGGTATCATGGGCAAATTTTTTCCGCAGCTCGGTCGAAGGAGCGATTTCCTTTGCCCAGTAGTCGATACGGGCTTTGTCCTTGCTCAGGCCGCGCGGCCACAGGCGATCAACCAGCACGCGGCACCCGTCCGTTACGCCGGCTTTTTCATAAACCCTTTTTATGTCAATATCCATGCCGCCTCCTCAAAATATATATATGAGCTGAACCGGACGTTTCAACGGCAATATTTTTAATTCCGGCCGATGAAGGCGAGGGGAAAAGGATTATATAAAGCGAAAAAACAGGGAGGGAAAATTGAAGGAAATTACGAATGCTCAAAAAAATTATCTGAATATAATGAATGCCTTGTGGGATTTTTTTACCAGCAAAACCGGCGCTTTTATCATTGGTGTCGGCGCTATTGTCATCGGCATGTATCAGTTCTATATCAGCAAACCGATTTTGAAATATGAAGCCGAACATACCAACATCGTTTCCTCGACTGACGTTACCGATCTGAAAGTTACCGTCAGGGAAAAGGAATACAAGGACATGTATCTGACGACGCTGACACTGATGAACACCGGTTCGCAGGCGCTGGACGGCGACGATGTTTCAAAGGTCGGGCACGACCCCATACGTATTGTCGTGCCGAAAGATGCCCGCCTGGTTTCGTACAACATCAACAAAAAGCAGACGTCACCGGCCGTCGCCGCCTCGCTTGAGCCTTACGACGGCGACATTCTTATCAGGTTCGACTACCTTAATCCCGACAATCAGATAACCGTTTCGCTGCTGCACGAAAAAAACAGCGACGACTTCAAGATTGTCGGCAGCGCCGTCAATGTCAACACCATCAGCCGGGCCTGGTCGCCGGTTCAGGTGCGCGAATTTATCATTGCGGTTTTGGTCGTCTGCTTTGCGGCCTATGTCCTGGCCGGTGTTTTCAGACGCCGTTTCTAAAAAGACTTTACAATAATTTTATTTATAATATTTTGTTTGCCATGCGTAAAAAATAACAACATGAAAAGGACTGAAATGTTACATCCATGGCATGGTGTCGGGGTCGGCGAACAGGCTCCGGAAGTCGTAACCGCGATTATCGAAGTTCCCCGCGGTTCGAATATCAAATACGAACTGGACAAGGCCAGCGGCCTGCTTAAGGTCGACCGCATCCTTTACAGCGCCGTGCATTATCCGGCCAATTACGGGTTTATCCCGCAGAGTTACTGCGACGACAACGATCCGCTGGATATTCTGGTGCTGGGGCAGGAACCTGTTCTGCCGCTTTCCATTTTGCGCGCCAAACCGATTGGCGTAATGAAAATGTTTGATCAGGGCGAGATGGACGACAAAATTATCGCCGTTCATATGGACGATCCCGAATATGCTCATTACAAGACCATCGACGAGCTTCCGCCGCATTGTCTGAAAACCCTGCGCCGTTTTTTTGAAGATTACAAGGTTCTGGAAAACAAGCAGGTAATTATCGAAACGTTTCTGGGCCCGGACGAAGCCCGCAAAACGATTAACGATGCTCTGGCGCTGTATCAGGAAAACAAGGAACACCTGACCGGTTACGAAGGCTAGGGCAAAAGGCGGTTTTCCACAAACCGCCTTTTATATTTTCGGAAACTGAAGGATAATTATTGCACTAAAAGAAATCTGATGATAGATTTGAGCAGGAGAATAACTTTAGGATTGCTGTCTATGCCGCAGATTTCTTTGATTATACCGTTGTATAATGCCGAAAAATATCTCGTACCCTGTCTGGAGTCGGTTGCCCGTCAGAGTTTCCGCGATTTTGAAGTTCTCTGCATCAATGACGGCTCGCAGGACGGCACCGAAGCAATCGTCAAAGGCTTTGCCGAAAAAGATTCCCGTTTTCGGCTTATCAACCAGGAAAACGCCGGTTGTTCGGCAGCCCGCAATCACGGCATAGCCGTTGCCGAAGCGCCGTATATCGCTTTTTTGGATCAGGACGACATGCTGCATCCTCAGGCTTTTGAAGCGCTGTATTATATGGTAACCCGTTTCAATGCCGATGTGGCCGCGTTCAGGAACAAAACCGTTCCCGACGATTTTGTCATGGGCGAAACGGAAAATTACAATCTGGAAGAACTGGAATACAGGTTCAGCACCACGCCGTTTGAAGACTTTTTTGCCGGCCGCAAAAACGGACGCGGCGGTTCGGTTCTGGTCTGGAACCGCCTGTATAACAAAGCGGCGGTAAAAGGGCTGGAGTTTCCCGTAAACGTGCAGCCGGCGGAAGACACGACCTATACGCTGAAAGTTCTGTTTCAGATTAAGTCAATGGTTTCGACCGACGCCGAGTTTTTGTTTTACCGCGACAGTTCCACCTCGGTCATGAATCAGGGAAAAACCGACAAATATGTCCGCGCTCATGCGTTGGCCGCTCAGGTCATATATGAATATTTTATCAAGTCAGGACTGGCTGAAGGCCATCGCCGCGAACTGATTAACCGCTATCTGGCCAGGTTTATTTTCAAATCGCTTGTTTCTCAGCCGCTTCGTCTGGTCAGGGACAAAAGCCGCCGCCGGGAATTTTGGAACTTTGCTAAATCCTGCGTGGCGCTTCTCAGTCAGGGCGGCGCCTATCAGCCGCGCTTGCTCGGCTGGCGGTTCAATCTGGCTTCCAAATTGTTTTTGAATGGGTACTATCGGACTGCGAGGTTGTTTGTATGAAAATTGATGTTGCCGTTCCTTCTTACAAAAAGCCGGAATCTCTGCTTTATACGCTGATGACGCTGAAAAAAGTCGCCGGAGACTTGATTGATGCCGTTTACATTAATGACGATTGTTCAAATGACGGCTCGGTCGAAATTTACAATGACCGCCGGGTGCGCGAATACTTCAGCCCGTGGAAACTGAACGTCCGCGTCAATACCCGCAATGTCCACATCTCGCAGGTGTATGTCCCCGGATATCGTGTCGACTATATGGATTGGAAGTTTATGCTTACCAAATGGCATCGTTTCATCGATCCGCGCGTGCCGCACAACCGGCACGACATCCGCTACCAGTATGCGCTGGACAATACCGATAAGAAATATCTGCTGATTATCCACGATGACGTAAAGTTTGTTAAAGACGTCGTTTCATTATATCTGAAAGCTTTTGCCGACAATCCGAATTTGGCTGTTGCAGGCGATTTCGGACAGTGCTGGCGCTGCCGTTTTGCGGCGGTTTGCAGCCCGAAGAAAATCATGTCCGGCTTTCGGCCGTCCCGCTGGTGGCCGTTGACGCCGACGGCGGGCGAACCGGCGGATTTCAATCCGGCCAATGGTTATACGCGAGCCTGCCGCATCAATGAGTGGTGCTGTATGGTCGATGTGGAAAAATGCCGCGACGTTACCGAACGCAAGCGTTGTTTTCTCGGCAATATGTACAAATATTCGGACACGACCGCTTTTTGGTTCGGAAAAATGGTTGAATGCGGTTACGATTTTATCGATCCGCTTCCGTCCGAGGCTTTGCCCAAACAGCTGGCGCACTGTCCCGAACATGAAGAATATTATATTCACGCCTGGCAGGGGCACCCCGGCCATTCGGTCTGGGCCGACCAGGGAATGGGCATCGTAAAATACAACCGTGATGAAATTGTTGATTTGATGAAGGCGGAATTTAGTTT
>OIGD01003668.1_pt1 | contig 9987 bp, 7 predicted proteins | sample 1582211 | NCBI WGS metagenome assembly OIGD01 (sample SAMN04414078, study PRJEB24778) | human gut metagenome | material: faecal | host: Homo sapiens
TTATATCGCAAGATCCAAGCGGATTTGAAGGCGGTCTTAATTGGTATCTATATGCTAATGGTAACCCGTTTACATATATAGACCAAAATGGCGAATTTGCCGAAACGGTTTGGGATATAATGAGTCTTTCGATAGGGGCAGCTTCTTTTGCTTACAATTTATCCGCAGGGAACTATGGTGAAGCTATATTTGACGCAATTGGAATAGCATATGATACAATTGCGACTTTAATACCATTTTTACCTGGAGGCGCTAGTGCTGCATTAAAGGCGGGAAGAGCTACAAAATCTTTTTCAACTGCGTATAATACAGGAGTAGATTTTACAAAAATTGCAAAACATGTGGATAACTTCGCATCAAAATATACAGCAGATGCATTTTCCTCTAGTGCTGTTTATGGGACTAAACTACACAAATATGTTTCAGATTCGTTATACTCCAGTTACAATAGGTTTTCCACTAATTTTTATGATTTTCGCGCTTTAAGTCAGACGAAGAGAGGTGGTCCTGATTTTATAAATCAAAATAATAATATATGGATGGACATAACAACACCTAGTTCTTGGGGAGCCCATGAATTGAAGTATACTTCTGGTTATGGATTTGGGATAGGTATAACTTATACAAGAGGAGTTGGAGTTAATTCATCTCGTTTAACAACTGGTGCTGGCTATTTATCTGGTGCTCTTTCATTTAAATAAGGATATATATGATGAAGCAAAAAAAGTCTATTTATTATAAGAGTACATGGGATTACAAAAAAATTCGCCCCAAAATAAGGTGTTTTATTGAAGATGAATTCGTTATAGATTTAACAAAAATATTAGAAGACTGCGATAAAACAGAATCAGGATATCTCGATATGAGAGGTTTTGATTTCTCTAATCTATTTTCTTCTCAATCAGCTATTGATACGTTATTGAAAGAATATAAAGATGAAGAAAATTTAAAAACGCACCTTTCGAAAAACGGATGGAGCGAATACGCTATAAATTCTTTTATATCCCAATCTAAAAGCCAGCCTATTACAAAGAGTTATCATGGTGTTTTTATAATAAGGTTAGGGTATAAACAGAAGATAGATTTTTCATATTCTGAATCTAAATTTGCAACAAAAATTAATGAAAATTTAGATGATTGTATTTTTGAAGATTGCAAACACAATATAGATTTTAAAGGAGAATTAACTCATTGTATTTTCCGCAATTACAAAACTGGTTGTCCATATATAGGATCTAATTATAATACAAAATGTACCTTTGACAATATCATAAGGGGAAATACAAGTTACCTGTCTTTTATGCCCAACGCTACATATCAAAGTTGTAAATTCCTACATACTCATTTTAAGGTGGTAAGTTTACTTGGAACGGTATTTGATAATTGTGTTTTTGATTGTACAATGGAAGGCGAAGGAATTCGCCCTATTGAAATTCCAGATTTTCTAGATGAGCTAAAATACAGATTTAGCTTAGGCTTAGGCGCAATTTTTTTTAACGGGAAAATTATTCCAGTGAAATTTATAAACTGTGATCTGTCCAAATTAAAACTTAAAAATTTAAAAATAAGTAAAGGCATAAAATTTATTGGCTGTACATTTAAAGAGAATGAATTCTTGAGATAATAGCAGGTCTTTATAAACAAAATAAAAGGATAACTAATATACATAGCAGAAAACACAAAACAGTCAAAGAATCATCAAAAAATCAATGATATGTGGTGTTGAGAAACTAAAATGACAAAACCAAAAAGAAAGATAGATTTATGAAAACCAAAACGACAAAAACGATCAGCGCGTTACTCCTTTTGGGAAGTACGCTTGCTTTTGGAACGGGCAACGACTCATTGTATATGGGGAATGTCGGACGAATAAATCCGTCAATATCGCAAATCCTAATAGGAGAAGTGCAAGTATCGGGAATTCAGTCTCCGACAAAATTGACATTAGATTTGCTACTATCGAATGGAAGCTTATATACAGTAAACAACATACTGTATCAAAACTCTCATCTGTTATGATGCGGGAATCGTTTAGGACTTGTGATTTTGAATAAGTCGGATTGGGTTCAACACTGGTATCGTCACTTGCGCAAGAACATATACAGTGAAAATACCACTATAAATAGATAACTTATTTTTCTCATGCATTCAGTTTAGGAATGCATGTTTTTTCCCCTAAACCCCCGTTAAACCCCTTAGTCCTGCCGTATAGTACTGTCAAACGGTTCGTATATAACCGCAGTTGCAGTAATGCCGATTCTACCAGTGTTTTGACAATGCCATAATCCAAGCCACCTAAACCGTGTCCAAGCGACGAAATAACAACTGATTTATTGTCCGCATACAGCCATTTTAAAAATCGGTTATTTTTTCTTTTGGGAAGTTTTTGCGTAATTTATCGTATCTGTTATTCCACTTCGGTATATAGATTTTTGAGATGTTTCTTGCGTCCGTTGTAAAATGCGGCGGCGGCATTATGAGAACACACGGAGCAGCAATATTTCTATTTAGGAAATCCGAACAATTTCCAAAAACTATAAAGCTTTTCGGGTTTTCCCGCGGGAGCTTTTCCCTGTTTTGCCACGAATTTTTACAGATATAGATTCTTTCGGAAAGCCCCAATTCCCTTAAAATTGCCATAGCCGATTTCAAATTGTAGTCGTCGTCAAATATTACCACCGAATACGGAGGCTCTTTGCAATTTCGCACAAAAATATCGCCATGTATTTTCCTGACTGCCGGAAGAATGACTGAGCCTCTGCTTAACACGAAAAATGGCAAAAAAACTCCAACGCATAAGGCAAACACGCTAAAAAATTCCTTTAAACGAAAACTTCCCTTAATTAGATAAAACGCAAGCAAAGAGAATAAAGCGAATAAGCAATACAAAGCGGCAAGGTTTACGTTTGTAATATATTCAAACTTTGAAGGATTTAGCAATACCTCCCAATCAAAGACACTGGAAATGCCTGATGAAACAACTAAACCGCAAAAAGAAACTAATGCCGCAAATTTTAATGGATTTGCCCTTTGGGAATACCCGCATTTTATTGCGTAAAATATTAGGCTAATCCAGAGTGCGCCCACAATAAAACCAAATTCGCATAGCAAAGTAAGGTGACTGTTTACGAGGCTTCTAATTTCAATATCGCTTGGAAGCAAAAATGCGCTTGCGATTTCGCCCGAATTTCCGAGTCCAATTCCTAAGGGATTTCCTAAAAAAAGCTTTAGCCCCGCTAGCCAAATATCTATGCGGTTTGAAGCGGACGCATCAAAGGCAAACCTTCCCACTGCGCTTGAAATCAAAAGCGACAGTATCAAAACCGCCCCTATTCCGAAAAAGACTTTCCAATATTTTTTGCCAAAATAGAATGCAAATGCCAAAGCTTCTAAAATAAAAACAAGCACTCCTGCGCGGGAATAGGTAAACGCAAGCGCAAGTATCAAAATTACAGAAAGCAGACCTCCTAAAATCTTTTGCCAACAAGCCTTTTGGAAAAGCGCAATCCACACAAAAGGCAAAATTGCGCATATAAATGCCGCCGCATGGTTTGGATTGTAAAATCCAAACCCGTAGCGCACCAAGCCTTCGTATGTAAATTCCACTATCTGGCCTCCCAAAGTTTCTTGAGGTTTTCAGATGTTATATAGTTTCTAAACTCAATATCAATTTCTTTTGCTTTTGATATAGAAATTACCGCGCCCGTTTCGTCTTCTCCAACATATAAAACTTTGCGCGTTTCAAGTATGTCCGAAAAGAACTGCTTGGCAAATTGTAGAGCCTCTTGATTTAGTTCGCGTCCGCCTGTGTATTCTTTCCAGATGACCTTCCCTCCGTTTTCGCGGTATTTATAAATGAATGCTTTGCTTATTCGTACCCTATCGGAATCTTGAAGTCCGCATGTGATAAACGACTGCACTCCGTTTCTTAGGGGCATTTCGGGATAGACTCCGCAGGCGTGAAGCCCCCAAGCTTCAACCTCTTTAGGCATATAGTTATAAAACAGATTTGCGCATTGCCCGCCTGCGGAATATCCGTAAAACAAGAGCTTTTGGGGTTTTAGGCTAAATTTCTTCTCTAAAAGCTTCACCGCTGACTTTAATACTTTGCCCGACCACTTTTCAGGCTGCCAGTATTCGTTATCTTTAAAGGACGGGGAAAGAAGTATTAGCGAATACTTGTCTGCAAGCTCTTCAAAGTTAAATGTTTTTATCGCCTTGTCGCCGGTCCAATTCCTGCCGCCAAATAGCACCATTATGCGGGAATTGGGACTTGGGCTTACCGGCGCGCGATAGGCAAATTCAATTCCGGATATATGTATTTTATCAATATCTGCAAAAAGCGCAATTGGAAGAATAGCAAGCAACAATATGGCGGTAATACCCTTCATCATACTCTAAGGCATTGTGGCGCTTTTTACCCATACATCGGCAAGTTCTTTTGAAAAAAAGTAAACCCTGTCTTCTTGGTAAATTTGTTTGCCTGTTGGGGAATCTATCGGATATATCGCGCCGTCTATGTCGTCTCCTACAAAAATCGGTTTCCTGCTTTCTTTTGGTCTAGGTATTGTAGAATCCAAATCGCATGCATACAGCTTGTGGTAATGTTCAAGAAAAACTTGGGCAAGATAGGTCGAACCCCATGGGACATCGTGCGGATGGTTTGGAAAGGATTTCCATAAAATATTTACTCCAAGTTTTCGGTAATCCTCTATAAAGCGATGGTTTATTATTAGCCTCTGCCTGTCGGCGTCGCCGCAGGTGATAAGACCAAAAACTTTCTTCATGCGTTCGCTTGGCTTATGAAATACCCCGCATGCATGCGAAACATACGCGCGGGACCTCTCCGGTATCCATGCCGGAAACAGATTTGAACATTGCGCACCCGCCGAATATCCGTAAAACAAAAGCTTGTCGTCGCAAATATTGGGATATTTTTTCTGGAGCTGAGTTATTGCTTCAAGTAAAGCCTTGCCAGACCATTTTTGCGGCTCCCAATAGTTGTCGTTTTTGTATGAAGGCACTATTAGGAATACACCGTTTTTATCGCACCAATTCCCCCAAGACTTGCTCTTAACCTCGCTCTCACCGGTAGTATTGCGCCCGCCAAAGTAAATCAGTAGTCGGTATTTTGATTTTAAAGTTATATCGTAATTTGCAGGTTCCCTATAATTAAATTGCACTACAGGGTTTTCCTTTGCAAATGTTTTTATGGTTATGGTATCTGTTGCTTGAGCATAGCTATAGTGAGTAAACACCATAACTAGCCAAATAAATAATAGAATGACTTTCATTATTTTTTATTCTATTAGTTTATTATATACTTGATTTAGTGGTGCTGAAATTAGGTAAGCAGATAGAAGTATGCAGATAATTTCTAATATAAATAAGCTCATTTTCTGTTTAAATAAAATAAAAATATTTATTATATTAAGAATTGTAAGTATACATAGAATAGATATTTTTATTCCAAGACTATATGAAAATCCTTGTTTAATTAAGAACAGATACTCCCATATCATCTTCACAGAAAAGAGAATAATAAGAATAAAATTGATATATGAGATACATTTAAGTAATCGATTTGAGTTCATTCCTGTTCTTCCTCCTCATTCTCCATTCTTACGGAACATTCTATAGTTGCTGTTGCATTCCCACCACCTGCCGCAGATTTATTGCCTATTATCAGTACTGCGGTCGCCGTATATGAATACGTTAGGTATATTTCTGCAACAACTGTTTTTACATCCCCAGAAATGCTAGTGCGTTGATTTACCAATATAGCTGTAACAGAGTCATATGAAATAGATGCTCCAAGACCAAATGCTACACCCTTTAATTCAAAAGCTATCCCCGCACTGTATGATGTATGCCCATATTTTATAGCGGAAACATTTGAAATCGATAAATTATTAGAATCATTTGAACAATATGCTAGTATCTTTGCTTGAAAGGATACCCCAGTAACTCCATCGGTCATGGTAACTACTTTGTTAATTGCATGTCCTGCTGCACCCAAAAGATCTACTACATTAGTAATATCATTATTACAATAGGCAAAATTATTCCAGCCGTCTGGGTAGCCGATTATGTCGCTGATTTGCCATTTGCCCATGTCGGCGCGGTAGTTTCTGAATAGGAACGCATAACCTAGTCCGTCAACATAGGGCTTGCCTGTAAAGAACGATAACTTATCGGAAGTATCCGCTCCAAAGCTCGTCTTGTCAATAGCGGAGTAGCCATTCTTATCTACTTTACCTAAGCTTGTTCCAAGCATATCCGTAAATATCGCTTCGGTAGTTTCGCCGCCTATTACCAATATTGGATTGCCGCCCCCTGCGTGTGGTTCATTTATATATTTTGTGCCGTTTCTTTCAATAAGCGCCAAGCCGTCCCACTCAAAGGTTTCAATGCCGTTTTCTCGTACAACTTTTGCAAGTTGGTTATTGTTGTGGTATTCAAAACGAGCAAGCTCTTTGCCGTCTTTACTAACTCGTATTACCTTGTCTAACCAACCGTATTCATAGTTTTTTTCTCCCTCTTTTACAAGCCGACCGGCTGCGTCATACACATAGTCGGTAATTTTCCCGTCGGGGCTTACGCTACTTGCAAGCTGGTTTGCTGCATCATATGTATAGGTTGTGGTCTTCCCGTTAACCGTCTTTTTTAAGATATTGCCGCTTGCGTCGTAGACATATTCTTCTACGGCGCTTTTGCTTTCCATATCTATTACTGCAAGAAGCTGGTTCTTGGCGTCATACTTGTATTCTTGCAGTTTGCCGTTGGCAAGGCGCGAGGTTAATTTGCCGCTCTTTGAGTAAAAATATTTAAGCTCGGAAAGAGATTTTCCGTCTTTATCAAACAAAGTTTTTCCAGCAAGCTGTCCAAGTTTTGTATATTCAAAGACGATTTTATTCCCGTCTATAATTTGTTCTGCAAGCTGGTTTTTCTTGTTGTATATATATTCTACTGTTTTTCCGTTAGACTGAGTTTTTACCAGCCTGCCAAATTTATCATAGGTGTTATATTCGTCAAGAATTTCGCCGCCCTTAGTTGTTATGCGACTAAGGCGTTTGCCGTAATTGTCATAGGTATATTTTGTGAGCGTTTCTCCCTCAAGTTTTTCCACAAGCCTTCCAAAATAGTCGTATTTAAATTTGGCAACTGCCCCGTTCTTTGACTTTTCCACGAGCTTGCCCCAAGTATCGTACTTAAGTTTTTCATTTTCGGAAGCTCCGTAGGATATGGAGGATAGTCTATCCATATCGTCATATCGGTAGCATAAAGAACGGTCTACGGATCCGTTTTCAAACTTGGAATCGACTTGGCTTAGCCTGCCGTATTGGTCGTAAACATTTTGTGTTATTTGGCCTACCGCGGTTCTTCTATAATCCAACCCGTATTTGTTCCACGCAAACTTTATTTCATGACCATTCTGGTCTATAACCTTACTAAGCTTTCCGACTACATCGTATTCGTATCCAACCTCCGTTGAATCGGGGAATATTTCTTTTGTTATACGCCCAAGTTCATCGCGCTCATACCTTTTTTCAAGACCGTCTTGATCCATATAGGATACAATAGATCCGTTTTGGTCGTAGGAAACGTCAATGGAGGAAAGCGTTTCTCCCTCAAATTTAGAATAGCTTTTATGCGGAAACCCGAGTTTGTCGTATTCGGCATAAGCAACAATCCCGTTGTGCTCTCTTGAAATTTGGCGGTTGTATACGTCGTATGTATAAATTGTTTCGGTTCCAAAAGTATCCACCGTCTTTGAGGGATAACCGTAAAAATTGTACGATATTTTCAGGGTATTTCTTCCGTCGTCTATGTATACGGGGCGGAATTCGCTGTCGTACTGTATTGAAGTTGTTCTTACAATTTCACCGTTTTCGTCCAGTTCGTTAACCTTTACCGGCTTTAGATTGCCCTTGTTGTACGAGAAACTGCGCACAGGCCGAGCGGTGCCATCATCGGCGCCGCGCTTGCTGATTAACACGAGGTTGCCGCGGCTGTCGTATTTGAAGTTTATGTCGTTTTTTGCCTTGTCGCGGTACCTTGTAATTTTTCCGGTATCCTTGTCGTAACGGTAACTCGCAATGACCCGCTTGCGCCCGTCAACTATTTGGCGCACTTTGCCGTTATAGGCAACGTCGTAGCGCATAAAATAATATGTCGTCGTCTCCTTGCCTGAAAAATCCGTGTATTTTGCTATGCCGCGCTGGGAGTCAAATTCGTATTTGGCGAGTTCCCCGCGCTTATTCGTAAGCACAATATTGCCGAACTTGTTTGACGGATATGAGTAATTGTAAGTGGAATCTTTGAGTATCCTGCCGGCGACTGCTTCTTTCGCTATATTATTTACGTTTTTCTTTGCCTTCTTTGCCGCCGCCACCTTCTTTAAGTAGTCTTTGCGCTGCGCAAGATTCTCATGCTCCACGGAAATGTTGTCCACATAGTTGCCCCGCTTTATTTGTATAAGATAGCCTGCGTTATCGTATGAAAATTCTAATGGGTTTAAGCCATCACGTCCCACTTTGCTTAAAAACTTGGACTCTATATACTCTTCCTTGCCTGCAAGCGTCTCCGGCAATATTTGCGCTTTACCGTCTATGAAAACAAATTTGTTGGATACTCCGTTTATCAGGATTTCCGAAAGCAATTTATCTTCATTATATTTTAACGATATAAACGCTCTACCGCGTTGTTCAACAGAAGCCAACTTGCCGTTTGCGTATGTAAAATCTATATATTGCCCCGAAGGCGCTTCTATTTTGCGCAGTTTTGCGTCAACATAGACGAATTTCCACCCCCGCATATCTTTGCGCCCATAGAATGTCCACGAACCGCTGTCGGCACGCCCGTTTGCAGTCCAATCGGCATATGGCGAAAAGTAGGCATTTTCACGCTCTTTCTCATTAAAGAGATTTAGTATATCTCGCGAAGTATTTTTACGCGAATAGAAATATATTTTCTCCCCCCACGGAGCAGTCCAAATGGCGCCGTCTTTAGTCGGCACCGCGGAACTTTCAAGTTGGGGTATTTTCCAGCCCAGCCCGACAAGGCCATCTTCTTTCACGGAAGAATCGTAGAATATCTGAACCGGTAGCCGCAATTCCGGAGAAAAATTTGCAGTTCCAAGAGTGAAGCTTGAATAATAGGCGTCAGACGTGAGCGACGCTTTCCCCGCTGAATTCTTATTCTGTACGAATTCAATCTGCTGTGCATTTACCGAAAGCAGAGAAAATATGATAAGCGAAAATATCAATGTAAATTTGTATATCTGTTTCATAACACAGTTCAATGTAAGATATGTCATTTGTTGGTCAATAGAAATCATTCTACTTGTTTCAATAATTATTTTTATCTTTTATATCTCACCTCAATCACTCCGATTTTGCCGGTTCTCATCTTTATTTTATGATTACTTTGCAATATAAACATGGTAGATAAACTCCCATCTTCCACAGGGGATAGACTTTTATATCTATAATTTAAATTATCAAGATATCATACCGGAACTTTCAAAGTTTTCTTTGATTTTCCCGGCCGAATTAAAAATTAGACAAATTCAATTTTTGTGCAAAAATCGCCGATTTCACTTTTCCCCTATGGACTGGAGATAGTAAAAAAACATCAACCAACAAAAAAACAGCTCGTTAAACCTCAAAAATCAATTTACCAAATTCTGACGGATTCTGTGTCGTAAAGTGGCAGTATCTGACCATAACCCATATATATAATACTATAATATACTATATCTTGATTTACACTTTTTCTGACAAATCATCTTTCTATATCCCCTACCGTAAAGGAATAGCGAAGAAAAAATTCCTCGCATTTACGCAATTCTTTCCCAATAACAAATATCTCATCAGACCAATAGAATATGGTATTAACATAAAATCTGAGCCGAGTTATACCAGTCTTTAGCGCTCTTCGTCAAACTCAGTGGGATGAGGAAGAAAGAGGGGATAAGAGAAGAAG